>BNJU01000141.1_pt1 | contig 155164 bp, 135 predicted proteins | sample 8539281 | NCBI WGS metagenome assembly BNJU01 (sample SAMD00202456, study PRJDB9452) | human saliva metagenome | isolation source: human saliva | place: Japan
ATTCTTGCTGGTTTCCAAACTCTATGTAACATATGAAGTTTTGTCAATCGCAGACTGTATAATATATTATCCTCTCATTGGTTTGTAGTAAAATTAGGTATGATGGCATGAAGGTTTGTCGATGAGCGAGTAAAACTAGTCTTTTGAAACGATCAATCCATCATTTTGGCAAAGTTCCGTGATTAAGGAATGTATTTTCGTTAGAACAAATTTCTTGCTTGACAAGTATTCCCGTTCTTGTCTATCATTCTGATTTGACGATACGTTTCTTCGTAAGAGGAACATTGTGGTTTCTAAAGATAAACTGATTGATGTTAATTTTATGCCACTTTACTCCGATCTAGTACTATCTGTGTATTTAATTGCGATACCTCGCAATCGATGTTATGTCTAACTGAAAGGAGTAATAAGCGAATTAATGCGCTTAATGAAGAAATTACTAATTTATTTGCGGAAGTAATCGAGTCGAACGAGATTGAGGTTTGTGTTATTTCATTTAGTGATTTGCCTCATCTAGTTCTTTCTTTGCGGACTATAGATTCTGAGATGTAGTGGGAACTTTTAAAAGCAGATGGTAAAACTGGGATGGCGAAGTGTTAAAGTTTTTTTAATGAGCGTTATGTCTATAGGTGAAAAGAATTGTAATCATGCTGGAGTGTCTAGTTTTGTCCAGTAGTGTTTATTATCACTGGCGGTGACTCTATGGATGATGAAGTGCAATGAAAAAGGGTGCGAGCGTTTAGTTGCTCGTTCTGAATATTTATTGGTCCTCTGATTATCCTGTATTTAATATCTGAGCCTTCATTTAAGGTGATAGAATATGGCAGAGATCTTTTTATTATTAATGGGCAGATACCTATTGATAATAAGAATATTGCGCGGTGTATTAGTTATATGTACTCTGGATTCTAGGGTCAAAAACTATAGCTTTTAATCTCAACTACAACAAGTTTCAATAAACAGCCAGCCCCTCCAATTCTAAGGAGTGTATTGTGTGCATGGAAGTAGTCAGCACATCCTTCACCATCATGACCAGCATCGTGAATTCAATTGTTATAGTACCTGCATTTGGTTCTATTGCTGACGCAATTGAAGATAAATACGAGCTCTACCAGGATGCTTGTAGTCTTCGTGATACCCCATTTTACAGCCTGCAAGACACAGATATAAACGCCTTTACTAACCCATTTAGTTTTCAACTTGACGCCATCAAAATACAACTACTTAATTTCGGTTATGACAAGTTCCAAATCAATAGCTTTATTGATCGTTTTGAAGTATCAATAAAGCATATAGTCGAGCTTCTTCTTGACGATAATAATATACTCAATGAAGTAATCAGAAAACCAGATATGTTCCGAGGCTATATATTTGCAAAGTCAGCCCTAACACGTGAGAAGTATCCCCCCCGCGAACAACAGTGCTTTGACATACTCATACGCTGCGTTGCGGATGAGTATCTGGTGCTTGCTCCTAAATCACCAGATTTTGATGTAATAGCACTTGAAGGCACAATCATCGCACTAGCACAAATCTTCTACGAACAGGGTGCTAAAGACCAAGCCCGGGTTTTGGGTGAAGATCATCCTGACACACTCACCACACGCCATAACCTAGCATACTGTTATCAGGAGGCTGGCCGTACAGACGAGGCCATTGACCTGTTTGAGCAGGTCACTAAAGACCGCATCCGGGTTTTGGGTGAAGATCATCCTGACACACTCACCACACGCCATAACCTAGCATACTGTTATCAGGAGGCTGGCCGTACAGACGAGGCCATTGACCTGTTTGAGCAGGTCACTAAAGACCGCATCCGGGTTTTGGGTGAAGATCATCCTGACACACTCACCACACGCAACCAACTCGCAAACATATACCGGGTTGCTGGCCGTCTTGATGATGAGGCCATTACTGTGTACGAGAACCTGGTGCCTGACCGCATTCGTGTCCTAGGAGAGGACCATTCCCAGACACTATGGACACGCTGCAACCTTGCGGGAGCATACAAAGATGCAGGCCGTACAGACGAGGCCATTGACCTGTTTGAGCAGGTCACTAAAGACCGCATCCGGGTTTTGGGTGAAGATCATCCTGACACACTCACCACACGCAACCAACTCGCAAACATATACCGGGTTGCTGGCCGTCTTGATGATGAGGCCATTACTGTGTACGAGAACCTGGTGCCTGACCGCATTCGTGTCCTAGGAGAGGACCATTCCCAGACACTATGGACACGCTGCAACCTTGCGGGAGCATACAAAGATGCAGGCCGTACAGACGAGGCCATCGAACTGTATGAGAACCTGGTGCTTGATTGCATTCGTGTCCTAGGAGAGGACCATTCCCAGAGACCATGGACACGCTGCGGGAGCATAAAAGATGCAGGCTGACGAGCCATCGACTGTAGACCTGGTGTGACTGCATTCCCTGGGAGGACCATTCCCAGACACTATGGACACGCTGCAACCTTGCGGGAGCATACAAAGATGCAGGCCGTACAGACGAGGCCATCGAACTGTATGAGAACCTGGTGCTTGACTGCATTCGTGTCCTAGGAGAGGACCATTCCCAGACACTATGGACACGCTGCAACCTTGCGGGAGCATACAAAGATGCAGGCCGTACAGACGAGGCCATCGAACTGTATGAGAACCTGGTGCCTGACCGTATTCGTGTCCTAGGAGAAGACCATCCCCAGACACTATGGACACGCTTCGACCTCGCGGGAGCATACAAAGATGCTGGGCGTCTTGATGAGGCCATCGCTCTACACGAACAACTCCTCCCAGACCGTATCCGGGTTTTGGGTGAAGATCATCCTGACACACTCATCACACGCAACCAACTCGCAAACGTATACCGGGTTGCTGGGCGTCTTGATGAGGCCATCGAACTGTATGAGAACCTGGTGCCTGACCGTATTCGTGTCCTAGGAGAAGACCATCCCCAGACACTATGGACACGCTGCGACCTCGCGGAAGCATACAAAGATGCTGGGCGTCTTGATGAGGCCATCGCTCTACACGAACAACTCCTCCCAGACCGTATCCGGGTTTTGGGTGAAGATCATCCTGACACACTCATCACACGCAACCAACTCGCAAACGTATACCGGGTTGCTGGGCGTCTTGATGAGGCCATCGAACTGTATGAGAACCTGGTGCCTGACCGTATTCGTGTCCTAGGAGAGGACCATCCCCAGACACTATGGACACGTTGCGACCTCGCGGAAGCATACAAAGATGCTGGGCGTCTTGATGAGGCCATCGCTCTACACGAACAACTCCTCCCAGACCGTATCCGGGTTTTGGGTGAAGATCATCCTGACACACTCATCACACGCAACCAACTCGCAAACGTATACCGGGTTGCTGGGCGTCTTGATGAGGCCATCGAACTGTATGAGAACCTGGTGCCTGACCGTATTCGTGTCCTAGGAGAGGACCATCCCCAGACACTATGGACACGTTGCGACCTCGCGGAAGCATACAAAGATGCTGGGCGTCTTGATGAGGCCATCGCTCTACACGAACAACTCCTCCCAGACCGTATCCGGGTTTTGGGTGAAGATCATCCTGACACACTCATCACACGCCATAACCTAGCATACTGTTATCAGAAGGCTGGCCGTACAGACGAGGCCATTGACCTGTACGAGAACCTGTTGCCTGACCGCATTCGTGTCCTAGGAGAGGACCATCCCCAAATAGTATGGACACGTTGCGACCTCGCGAAAGCATACAAAGATGCTGGCCGTATAGATGAGGCCATTGACCTGTACGAGAACCTGGTGCCTGACTGCATTCGTATCCTAGGAGAGGACCATCCCCAAATAGTATGGACACGTTGCGACCTCGCGAAAGCATACAAAGATGCAGGCCGTATAGATGAGGCCATTACTGTGTACGAGAACCTGGTGCCTGACTGCATTCGTATCCTAGGAGAGGACCATCCCCAAATAGTATGGACACGTTGCGACCTCGCGAAAGCATACAAAGATGCTGGCCGTATAGATGAGGCCATTACTGTGTACGAGAACCTGGTGCCTGACTGCATTCGTATCCTAGGAGAGGACCATCCCCAAATAGTATGGACACGCTGCGACCTCGCGAAAGCATACAAAGATGCTGGCCGTATAGATGAGGCCATTACTGTGTACGAGAACCTGGTGCCTGACTGCATTCGTATCCTAGGAGAGGACCATCCCCAAATAGTATGGACACGTTGCGACCTCGCGAAAGCATACAAAGATGCTGGCCGTATAGATGAGGCCATTACTGTGTACGAGAACCTGGTGCCTGACTGCATTCGTATCCTAGGAGAGGACCATCCCCAAATAGTATGGACACGCTGCGGCCTCGCGGAAGCATACAAAGATGCTGGCCGTATAGATGAGGCCATTACTGTGTACGAGAACCTGGTGCCTGACTGCATCCGGGTTTTGGGTGAAGATCATCCTGACACACTCATCACACGCCATAACCTAGCATACTGTTATCAGAAGGCTGGCCGTACAGACGAGGCCATTGACCTGTACGAGAACCTGTTGCCTGACCGCATTCGTGTCCTAGGAGAGGACCATTCCCAGACACTATGGACACGTTGCGACCTCGCGAAAGCATACAAAGATGCTGGCCGTATAGATGAGGCCATTACTGTGTACGAGAACCTGGTGCCTGACTGCATTCGTGTCCTAGGAGAGGACCATCACCCAAATAGTATGGACACGTTGCGACCTCGCGGGAGCATACAAAGATGCTGGCCGTATAGATGAGGCCATTACTGTGTACGAGAACCTGGTGCCTGACTGCATCCGGGTTTTGGGTGAAGATCATCCTGACACACTCATCACACGCCATAACCTAGCATACTGTTATCAGAAGGCTGGCCGTACAGACGAGGCCATTGACCTGTACGAGAACCTGGTGCCTGACCGCATTCGTGTCCTAGGAGAGGACCATTCCCAGACACTATGGACACGCTTCGACCTCGCGGGAGCATACAAAGATGCTGGCCGTATAGATGAGGCCATTACTGTGTACGAGAACCTGGTGCCTGACTGCATTCGTGTTCTAGGAGAGGACCATTCCCAGACACTATGGGCACGCTGCGACCTCGCGGGAGCATACAAAGATGCTGGCCGTACAGACGAGGCTAAAGAGCTGTATAAAGCGCTTCTTATCGACTGTTTATTTGTCTTGACTCCCAATCACTCATTGACCATGGCGGTGTTTACAAGAATACTAAACTCTCTGGAAGATAACGCCTACTAATTAACAGGCCCACGCATACTAGAGCCAGAAATAACAGCTTTAAATCCTCAACTACAACAAGCTTCAACAAACAGCCATCCCCTCTAATTCTAAGGAGCACACTATTGTATGCTCTAACTTATTTTTGCAGACCTGATGTTTCGAAGTTTGTTGGTTCTTATTGGTGTTGTTACATCTATTTTCCTACGTATTGTTTAGATGATAATTATTTCGACACCATGTGGGCGTTACCTGTTGTAGTGCTTTGATCAGACTGCAGAAGTACACGCGCGTGGTTGATGATCTCGAATATAATGTTTAAAAGCTGACACTTATGCTGGACCCCTGGTATCATGCTATAGCTCGCCCAGTAGACCAAGGCTATGTCGATGAAATCAGGACCGTTATTGACGCACAGAACTTGGTACTTCACGAACCAAAGGTTGTATTAAATATTTCGAACACCCCGGTGGTCCACACACTCAGCTACAACATGTAGACCAGGCACTAGTTATGAATCCATCGATTACGGGCTCTTCATAATTGAGGGTGTAGTTGGGGTCTGAATCCTCCTGTTTCGAGGAGTGCTCGGGTGATGTAGTTGGTGAGGTTTCGGAACCCGAGGGCGGATCCACGTAGGTGTTCGAGGCGGCCGTTGATCGCTTCGGTAGGGCCATTGCTGGTGTGGGGGTGGTCGAAGTAGGCCAGGATGTCCCCGGCTCGGCGTTTGAGTGTCCTGCCCAGCGTGATGATCTCGCTCAGACCCCTCGGTACACGCGTGGAGGTCAGTGTGTTGATCTCGGCTTCCATCATGGCCTTACCCGGCTCTTCGCATTTGAGGGTGTAGGTGTTGTGGGCGGGGTTGGGCGTGTCGTGGCTGGGTAGGGGTCGAGGTCTTCCGATGATGGGGGTTCCGACACCGTCCATCTGAAAGACCTCGACATGCCCAATACTACCTTTGATCGCCCTGACCTGACCACGTTCACGGGCCTTGATGGCCTGGGGTTGGAGGTGACGGGCCAGTGCATTGAGCCCGACCATGCAGTATTGGCGTGCCGTATTACTGGTGAGGACCGGTGTTGTCGACGCTGCGGATGCCAGGGCATTTCTCGTGACACGGTGATCAGGCGCTTGGCGCACGTACCCTGCGGGTGGCGCCCCACGATCTTGCACGTGAGCGTGCGCCGCTACCGGTGCCAGCAGTGTGCTCACGTGTGGCGTCAAGACATGAGCCAAGCGGCCGATCCACGCGCGAAGCTCTCACGTGCAGCGGTGCGCTGGGCGCTGACGGGCCTGGTGGTCCACCATCTGACGGTGGCACGCGTCGCCCAGGCCCTGGGCGTGTCCTGGAATACCGCCAACACCGCTGTCCTGGCCGAAGGGGCGCGCCTGCTGATCAATGATCCCGATCGTTTCGAGGGGGTGCGTGTCATTGGCGTGGATGAACACGTGTGGCGCCACACCCCCTACGGAGACAAATACGTCACCGTCATTTTGGACTTGACACCCATCCGCGACCGTCGCGGCCCCTCCCGGCTCCTAGATATGGTCCCGGGCCGATCCAAGCGGGTCTTCAAAACCTGGCTGGCCTCCCAGCCCGACACCTGGCGCGAGAACATTGAGATCGTCGCGATGGATGGATTCACCGGGTTTAAGAGCGCCGCCGCTGAAGAACTCCCCGATGCAAGGGCGGTCATGGATCCCTTCCACGTCGTGCACCTGGCTGGCAACGCCTTGGATGAGTGCCGCAGGCGCATTCAGCAAGAACTTCACCATCGGCGCGGGCGTGCCACGGATCCCCTGTACAAGGCTCGCAGGATGTTACACACCAGATCTTGCCTGCTCACGCCACGCCAGCAGCACCAACTACTCAACCTGTTTTCCGGTGAGGAGCACGTCGCGCTCGAGGTCACTTGGAGCGCCTACCAGAACATCATCGACGCCTACCGCGCACCCGACACACGCGTGGGTAAGGCCATGATGGAAGCCGAGATCAACACACTGACCTCCACGCGTGTACCGAGGGGTCTGAGCGAGATCATCACGCTGGGCAGGACACTCAAACGCCGAGCCGGGGACATCCTGGCCTACTTCGACCACCCCCACACCAGCAATGGCCCTACCGAAGCGATCAACGGCCGCCTCGAACACCTACGTGGATCCGCCCTCGGGTTCCGAAACCTCACCAACTACATCACCCGAGCACTCCTCGAAACAGGAGGATTCAGACCCCAACTACACCCTCAATTATGAAGAGCCCCTTACCCACGCGTGTGTCGGGTGCGCGGTAGGCGTCGATGATGTTCTGGTAGGCGCTCCAAGTGACCTCGAGCGCGACGTGCTCCTCACCGGAAAACAGGTTGAGTAGTTGGTGCTGCTGGCGTGGCGTGAGCAGGCAAGATCTGGTGTGTAACATCCTGCGAGCCTTGTACAGGGGATCCGTGGCACGCCCGCGCCGATGGTGAAGTTCTTGCTGAATGCGCCTGCGGCACTCATCCAAGGCGTTGCCAGCCAGGTGCACGACGTGGAAGGGATCCATGACCGCCCTTGCATCGGGGAGTTCTTCAGCGGCGGCGCTCTTAAACCCGGTGAATCCATCCATCGCGACGATCTCAATGTTCTCGCGCCAGGTGTCGGGCTGGGAGGCCAGCCAGGTTTTGAAGACCCGCTTGGATCGGCCCGGGACCATATCTAGGAGCCGGGAGGGGCCGCGACGGTCGCGGATGGGTGTCAAGTCCAAAATGACGGTGACGTATTTGTCTCCGTAGGGGGTGTGGCGCCACACGTGTTCATCCACGCCAATGACACGCACCCCCTCGAAACGATCGGGATCATTGATCAGCAGGCGCGCCCCTTCGGCCAGGACAGCGGTGTTGGCGGTATTCCAGGACACGCCCAGGGCCTGGGCGACGCGTGCCACCGTCAGATGGTGGACCACCAGGCCCGTCAGCGCCCAGCGCACCGCTGCACGTGAGAGCTTCGCGCGTGGATCGGCCGCTTGGCTCATGTCTTGACGCCACACGTGAGCACACTGCTGGCACCGGTAGCGGCGCACGCTCACGTGCAAGATCGTGGGGCGCCACCCGCAGGGTACGTGCGCCAAGCGCCTGATCACCGTGTCACGAGAAATGCCCTGGCATCCGCAGCGTCGACAACACCGGTCCTCACCAGTAATACGGCACGCCAATACTGCATGGTCGGGCTCAATGCACTGGCCCGTCACCTCCAACCCCAGGCCATCAAGGCCCGTGAACGTGGTCAGGTCAGGGCGATCAAAGGTAGTATTGGGCATGTCGAGGTCTTTCAGATGGACGGTGTCGGAACCCCCATCATCGGAAGACCTCGACCCCTACCCAGCCACGACACGCCCAACCCCGCCCACAACACCTACACCCTCAAATGCGAAGAGCCCGATTACGTACAACTTTGAAAATTTCTCCCTCCCAGTATGAGTCAAACTGGAAATTAACAAACCGACACCAATTCCGGAATATTAACATTGATTCAATATCAAGATATAGTGCTGCGCTAACCATCTGGGTTTTGTTGGCTTTTATACTTGAGGATGTAAAAGTAGCTTATGAAGAGACCGGTGTGTTGTGTGAGATAAGATCACAATAAAGGGTCTATGTATGTTATTCTGAAGTATCATAGACGAAGACCTATTTGACACAGATTTGGATAGCAGACATCTCCGGTGCGACAGTAAAAAATCACTTAGTATATGAATCTTATGGGGCTCTTCATAATTGAGGGTGTAGTTGGGGTCTGAATCCTCCTGTTTCGAGGAGTGCTCGGGTGATGTAGTTGGTGAGGTTTCGGAACCCGAGGGCGGATCCACGTAGGTGTTCGAGGCGGCCGTTGATCGCTTCGGTAGGGCCATTGCTGGTGTGGGGGTGGTCGAAGTAGGCCAGGATGTCCCCGGCTCGGCGTTTGAGTGTCCTGCCCAGCGTGATGATCTCGCTCAGACCCCTCGGTACACGCGTGGAGGTCAGTGTGTTGATCTCGGCTTCCATCATGGCCTTACCCACGCGTGTGTCGGGTGCGCGGTAGGCGTCGATGATGTTCTGGTAGGCGCTCCAAGTGACCTCGAGCGCGACGTGCTCCTCACCGGAAAACAGGTTGAGTAGTTGGTGCTGCTGGCGTGGCGTGAGCAGGCAAGATCTGGTGTGTAACATCCTGCGAGCCTTGTACAGGGGATCCGTGGCACGCCCGCGCCGATGGTGAAGTTCTTGCTGAATGCGCCTGCGGCACTCATCCAAGGCGTTGCCAGCCAGGTGCACGACGTGGAAGGGATCCATGACCGCCCTTGCATCGGGGAGTTCTTCAGCGGCGGCGCTCTTAAACCCGGTGAATCCATCCATCGCGACGATCTCAATGTTCTCGCGCCAGGTGTCGGGCTGGGAGGCCAGCCAGGTTTTGAAGACCCGCTTGGATCGGCCCGGGACCATATCTAGGAGCTGGGAGGCCGCGACGGTCGCGGATGGGTGTCAAGTCCAAAATGACGGTGACGTATTTGTCTCCGTAGGGGGTGTGGCGCCACACGTGTTCATCCACGCCAATGACACGCACCCCCTCGAAACGATCGGGATCATTGATCAGCAGGCGCGCCCCTTCGGCCAGGACAGCGGTGTTGGCGGTATTCCAGGACACGCCCAGGGCCTGGGCGACGCGTGCCACCGTCAGATGGTGGACCACCAGGCCCGTCAGCGCCCAGCGCACCGCTGCACGTGAGAGCTTCGCGCGTGGATCGGCCGCTTGGCTCATGTCTTGACGCCACACGTGAGCACACTGCTGGCACCGGTAGCGGCGCACGCTCACGTGCAAGATCGTGGGGCGCCACCCGCAGGGTACGTGCGCCAAGCGCTGATCACCGTGTCACGAGAAATGCCCTGGCATCCGCAGCGTCGACAACACCGGTCCTCACCAGTAATACGGCACGCCAATACTGCATGGTCGGGCTCAATGCACTGGCCCGTCACCTCCAACCCCAGGCCATCAAGGCCCGTGAACGTGGTCAGGTCAGGGCGATCAAAGGTAGTATTGGGCATGTCGAGGTCTTTCAGATGGACGGTGTCGGAACCCCCATCATCGGAAGACCTCGACCCCTACCCAGCCACGACACGCCCAACCCCGCCCACAACACCTACACCCTCAAATGCGAAGAGCCTCTTATGGGTAGCGTCCTAGCATCTTGCATCTAAGCGCGCGCTGTTACCGCTGCAAAGTACACGCTCATTTTAAATCTGTTACCGTAAATACTGAAGCTAATCCCCATTGATATCAAAGTACCCCCCCTTGTGGTTACCAGCCACGCTCTTAGACTGTCCCAAACAGGTTTTAAAGACCTGTTTACCCGTAGCTCTCAGGCCTAGCTAGAAATCAAGAGATCAATGCATTGACTGGTTTCAAGAGCTCGGCATATGTTGTACATCAGATACAACTTGCTCAGCATCTACCACGAAATCAGGTTTTTGAATTATCCATGGACAATAATTATCTGCGCGTACAGTTACTTGGAATATTTACAAGAACTCCATTGACAGCTCCTCCAGCCTAACAATACTCGAAGTAAGTCCCTCTCATACAAGTCAGAATAGCTACTATTCTTTTCACAACATAAAGGCAATCATCTCACGCACTCAATCATGAATATTCATTTCATATTCATCGTCTTCACTCAAATTCATCCAATAATCGTGGACTACAGCAAACAATTCGCCAGAAGTAGGTCGTTTTTCGGGATCTTGGTGAATGCAATCTAATAGTGTGTAGAAAAAATTATTTGGAAGTGCTCGCCTTGCTTTTGGGAAATTACTAATTGCATAGTTATGTCGAGAAAATACAACAGAAGATTTCGCTTTCAAGGCACGAATTCCCGGCCGAGCTTCTCGAATTGGCTCCGGATCCATACCAAATACAATATGAATTATCCACCAAGCTAGGCAATATACATCTGTGGCGGGAGTATACTCGCATCGCAGCACAGAGGTTGGACAATAAACATCCGAAAACATATGTTTTAATTCTTTATTACCGCCTACATCACTATATCCATTAAATGCATCGATTACATAAGCTTTCGGTGTATTAGAGTCTGCCCAGCGAACAAATACATTACTACTTGAAATGTCAGCATGAATAAGATGTAATGCGTGCAATGAATTAATTGCTTGACATAGTGAATCAAGGAAAGACCATTTTGCGATCTCAACAAGTTGATCATTAGGCTCCCTATTAGGGTTAATAAACCTATTATTTCTTGACACTATATAATTAAGAGTTACACATTGTTTTTCGGTAAAATTATTGAAAGATTTATAACAGGAACGAGGTGCTGTCGGGATCAATAAACCGCGTAGTTTGCCATCTTCGGGGTCTTCAATATAGCACCTAGGGATATTAAGTTGGTTAAATAAGAGTACAGTCTTACTGTCTACTCGAGACATGTTGGCTAATATCTGGAGTGCGTTCCGTACATTTTTAGCTCGCTTTTTCATAATATATGGATAAGTTTTATCCGTTTCATCTAAATCGAACAGCTTGACACAAATCTGCTCTTTATATTGCTTCAGAAGGAACACTTTTCCTTGTCCGCCCGACATTTTCCTGGCATTTTTAATATCGGACTGTACCTTATTTATTGATATCGGGGTTGATATCACGAGAGGCTGTGAATGAGAATAGCGATTCAGAGTTTCAGCCATTTCGGAATGACGTCCTAAATGTTCGTAATTACTATAATTTTGCATGTATATCACTCTTTTCTAAGTGTTACATTAGTTGACCATGTCAGATGCGTTATCACCATGCTTAAACTGACTTCAGTTTAAGCATTCTCTATTCTATAGCTTCGAGATGAAAAACTAAAGACATCTTTTAAATTTCAATCACTTCACTATGTCGTCCGATGCGCGATCCGGAGAAGGTTTAACCCAATGATTGGACAACGAAACGATAATTCTAGATTATTATACTACTATAAACAACATGGTCCAAGGCTTCGGCAGAATCGCCTTGCGTGCTACAACCGAGAATGTTCATTAATTCAAACCGCATCAATCGTTACCACTGCTTATTCGAATCCACTCATTCACGCAAGACTGAAATCTAAACAAGCAATAATTAAATTTATTATACTTGACAACATATCGCATGTTATATAAAATCAATCTGCTGTGTGGACCAGAAAGCCAGAGAATTTAGGAAAGGGGTTCACGTGTCCACCTCGGACGATGAGGATATCGAACTGTATGAATATGTACTTGCGAATCGTAAACGTGTTTTAGGCTCCGATCATCCTGACACCCTTAGCTCTTACAGTGATCTCGCAAACGCTTATCGATCTGCGGGGAGAATCGATGAGGCCATCGAACTGTATGAGAACCTGGTGCCTGACCGCATTCGTGTCCTAGGAGAGGACCATCCCCAAACACTATGGACACGCTGCGACCTCGCGGAAGCATACAAAGATGCTGGCCGTACAGACGAGGCTATCGAACTGTATGAGCAGATTATTAAAGAGCTAGGTTCTTCAGACGCTTAGTCTTGATAAGGGTTATTATATGTACTCTCTGTAGCGTAGACCTTAGTGGAATAGATGACTGCGAGGTGCTCTTAGGCACATATTTAAGTTAAAAGCGGGGAAATGTTTCGAAACCTGCCACATCGCGTATTGGATACTAGCTAGACGTATATCCTATCTTATTTGTTGTATTGTTATTGGTAACAGGGGCGTCGTATTTGAGAGTGTATAGGTGATCGCGGGGTTCGGTTTCATGTTCAGACACCAAGGGGGAGCAGCTATCTGGTGCTGCGGGTAGTGGCGTACTCTCACGGACAATACAGTAGAACTCTACCCGTAGGGTTCGTGAGTTAAACAGGCTCTTCGCATTTGAGGGTGTAGGTGCGACTTACGGCGTTGGGCGTGTCGTGGATAGGTAGGGGTCGAGGTCTTCCGATGATGGGGGTTCCGACACCGTCCATCTGAAAGACCTCGACATACCCAATACTACCTTTGATCACCCTGACCTAAGCGCCTTCACACGCCTGGATGACAGTGACCGGCCAGCGCATTTGGCCAGACCATGCAGTGTTAGCTTGCCGTATCGCTGGTGAGGACCGGTGATGTCGACGCTGCCGATGCCAGGGCGAGTCGCGTGACACGGTGATCAGGCGCCCCGCGCACGAGCCTTACGGGTGGCGCCCCACGATCTTGCACGTGAGCGTGCGCCGCTACCGGTGCTCGCAGCGCGCCCATGTGTGGCGCCAAGATATGAGCCAAGCAGCCCAGCCACGCGCCAAGCTCTCGCGGTCGGCGGTGCGCTGGGTGCTGACGGGCGTGGTCGTTCATCATTTGACGGTGGCACGCGTCGCCCAGGCCCTGGGCGTGTCCTGGAAGAGCCGCTAACACCGCTGTCCTGGGTGAAGGCCAGCGTCTACTGATCAATGATCCAACTCGGTTTGAAGGCGTGCGTGTCATCGGGGTGGATGAACACGTGTGGCGCCACACCCCCTACGGAGACAAATACGTCACCGTTATCTTGGACTTGACGCCCATCCGAGAACGCAGCGGCCCCTGCCGGCTCTTGGTCATGGTCCCGGGTCGCTCCAAGCAGGTCTTCAAAACCTGGCTGGCCTCCCGCCCAGACACGTGGCGCAGCCGTATCGAGATCGTCGCGATGGATGGATTCACCGGGTTTAAGAGCGCTACCGCTGAAGAACTCCTCGACGCGAGGGCGGTCATGGACCCTTTCCACGTCGTACACCTTACTGGGGATGCTCTTGATGAGTGTCGTTGGCGCATCGGGCAGGAACTCCACCACCGGCGCGGGCGTGCCACGGATCCCCTGTACAAGGCTCGCAGGATGCTTGCGCACCAGGTCATGCCTGCTCACGCCGCGCTAGCAGCACCAACTACTCAACCTGTTTTCTAGTGAGGGGTACGTCGCACTCGAGGTCACTTGGAGCGCCTACCAGAACATCATTGATGCCTACCGGGTGTCCAATACGCGCGTGGGTAAGTTTCTGATGCAAGTCGGAATCAACACGCTGACCTGCACACGCGTGCCGAGGGGTCTGACCGAGCTCATGATGCTGGGCAGGACACTCAAACGCCGAGCCGGGGATATCCTGCCTACTTCGATCATCCCCACACCTCCAATGGCCCTACCGAAGCCATCAACGGGCGCCTTGAACATCTACGCGGCTGCGCCCTCGGATTTGCGAAACCTCACCTAAGCAGTCCTAGAAACCAGCGGATTCAAACCCCAACTACACCCCCAATTATAAAGAGCCATTAAACACCCGATCACCGTGTCGCATATGAACCCACTAGTAGCAATATTTTTCAGTGTCATGGGACTTCAACTGTGACGGACAGGCTAACATACTCTGGTCTTAGTCTGCATGTTTACCTGTTATTTCTAGTTCAAGGCTGTTCACAAGTGTGAACACGTTCAGATCAGGGTAATAAAGGTAGAGGACATACCGAGATCTTTTGATAGGTAATGCAGGAACTCCTATATCATTGGAAGGCCGCAGTTTTATACCGCCATGACATGTCGGTTTTTTTTTAAGCTAGTGTCACACCTCAAACGTGAAGAGATGCTTTACAAGCTTCATTACGGGAGAGGTAGTGCAGTCCGTGATAAAGCACACCCTAATCAATCAGTCGCAACAAACTCCAAATCAGTCAGACTGCGGTGCAGCTAGAATCCAGCCTTGATTATTGGCGCTAACTGACTGTTATTTAAAATAAGCCGAGTAAGCTCTAACCATATTCCAAATATCTTGGGGTTTAATCTCGGAAACCGCAAAATAGAAAAACACTGAAGAAATGATTACGCTTACCGTGATTATCAGCATAATTTTCCCAAAAATTACACCCGTGTTTTGCGCGTTATCGACGAAATTTTTTCGTAGGCATCTCTTATAAAGAGATCGTAATGTGATAGTTCCCGAAATAAATCCGGCAGTAATCCATGCAACTGCAGATTGTTTTATATCGACGTAGATTGTTGATTTTACACTTAAGAGAGCGAAAGAAAGTACCGCAGCGGCAACATATACTATAAAACTAAAAGTTTTATATGCGTCATCGTTTTTTGAAATGTTTGTTCGTGGACCGTTTGAAACGGTTGAGTTATTTAGGTGACTCGAGTTGTAAGCCGAAGACTGGAAGGATTTACGCTGTGCACTAGAAGACGAAGAACTAGGCTTAACGCTCGGTGGCATGTTTGAAGGCGCAGCCTTCTTTGGACCGTTTGAAACGGTTGAGTTATTTAGGTGACTCGAGTTGTAAGCCGAAGACTGGAAGGATTTACGCTGCGCGCTAGAAGACGAAGAACTAGGCTTAACGCTCGGTGGCATGTTTGAAGGCGCAGCCTTCTTTGGACCGTTTGAAACGGTTGAGTTATTTAGGTGACTCGAGTTGTAAGCCGAAGACTGGAAGGATTTACGCTGTGCACTAGAAGACGAAGAACTAGGCTTAGTATTTTGTGTTCTCAGCTCTTTAATTTCGCACCATGGACATTTTTTAACGTGAAAATCGTAGAAATGGGTATTATCTTTAGGACAGCATGCAATTGCCCTCTCAATAGTTTTCAACTCATTATACCATTCGATAGCGGATGGCCGTATTGAAGGGTCGGAACATCCTTCGTCAAATGCGCGTCGGAAAAGGCGTTGAAGATTTACTGGTAGAATACTAATATCTGGACAGTATATTGGGGGTAGTAAGTCATCACGCTTTCTTGAGAAATGCGGACTTTGGCCATCTTTAATAAGAGACTCGATAGTAGGAAAGGCCACAGAATTTTTTCCTACACTTGTGTTTATCGGCGCCTTGCGCGAAGCGAAAGGATGCGTTCCATTCATTAATAGGCAAAAAATATGTATAGCTAAAGAAAATCGATCAGTTTCTGGAGTGTATGTTTCTGAATAAGTTGTCTTCAAATCCACTCCTTGGAGTTCTGGTGCCAAATATTGACCTTGAAGAACTCCGCATCGGAAAACTATTCCATTTTTTGTTTTAAGGTGAAACGAATCGGTGTCAACTAGACTCACGACTCCGGTATTCTTATCTACAAGAATGTTGTCTGGATTAAAATCTCCAATTACCTGTTTGATAGAAGTGTGAACACTATCAACAAGCGCACAAAGATTAATTGCAATCCAAATCCTTTGTCGATAGGTTACAGTAAAGTTGTTGACAGGATAACATTTCCTAATAGAATCTCCAGTAACTTTTTTCATTACAAAACCAATAAAATCACCTTTTTCGTTGCGTGCAAGATCAATTGGCCATGCGAGAGAAGAAAGATTTTTATCAGTAAATTCTGAGTGAAGCTCAAGCATAAAGTTAATCTTGCGACGTAGCTCTGAATTAAGCTTGGTCGGTTTATAAACTTTGCAAACAAGGTCAGGGTTACTGCTAATGTAACACACCTTTCCTTCGCCACCATTATTCAATTCGGCAGCTATCTTATATGTTGCTCCATTTGTGCCATAGTAAGTAGCTCCATCCGTGTTCTCATAATAAGATTCATTCATGTAGATTGATCTTTCTCTAAGTAGAATCGGTTTGAGCTAAGCTATTTAAAGCGCTTGATTGTGCGCAAAACGAAATCAATAACTTTGTTTATTTGCGTTAATATAGCTTTTAGGATAGCTTTCACTGTCGTTTTCAGTGTAAGTGATTCATTCGATGAAAGATCTTGCTTCACAGTAGAGTCGACAGCATTAGGTCGGTCTTCATAATTTACTGGTTTACTTGGTTTTCCAGAATAACTATTATTGCTGGAGTGCTCAGTTGGCGATGTCGATAAGACCTCAGTGTTAAGTAATGTCGACTGTTCGTTAGTAGGCATTGCGACATGATAGTCTTGAAGTCTACAAGTTGGAGCTATATATTCCGGCATTGATTGAGAGCGTGGAACAACCGATGGCGGGTATGCGACAATTGATGGCGGTTGTGAGCTAATTGACCGTAGGTCATCGGTTTGCTGAACGGTCAGCGGTAGGTCATCGGTTTGCTGAACAGTCAGCGGTAGATCGTCGGGCTGAACAGTCAGCGGTAGATCGTCGGGCTGCTGAACAACTGACGATGGATATCTGTACGTTACTGCCTGAGGATCTTGAGAATACAGATGAGGGTAAAGCTCGCGATGTATTTCTTGTTTAATACGTTGCCAATCAGGGTCTGAAAAGTACCCGTTTGGCATATCGGGCATATTAAACATTATTGGAATGTTGGGGTCATTTAAAACGGCAATAGATATATCGTCGGTTATTCTCGACATAGAACTATATAAATTGTTGTTAGAACGAATTTGCTCTACGATAGTCTTAGCGTCAGGAATATTGTTATTTTCATATACGTTCAGAAGTCGATCATAGATCCAATCGTTAGTGATTGAACTATTTTCTGCGAAAAGTTCTTTTAGATGGTCGGTAAAATAGTCACGATCCCTAGAAGATAAATCAAAAATTATGCTTAGAAACAGTAAAAGAGGTACATAAAGTTTAAAGGTGGAGTTGCAAAAATTATTAGAAGCAATCCTGTCTCTAACTCCATCAGTTGCCAGTAATACAACTGGAACGTTTTCAGAATGCTGGTCGAATACCCAATGCTCAGGACCAGAGCGAAGCGGAATCACGGAGCTTGGATCGTCACCCTTCTGAGGTATGGTGACCTCACTAGCTTTGCCGAAACGGTTCACTACGAAAATTCCTCCATCTCCGCAGTGTCCATAAAATAGCATTCCTTTATAGAAACAAACTACTGTCAAGGTAGTGTCAAAATCCTCTAGATCTGCCAACTCGTTTTCGGCATGGATGCGAATCTTCCCAAAAGCTCGATGGAATGAGAGCAACAGCATGGCTAAAATATTTTTGGCATCTATTGAGGTAGGAAAATTCTCAGAGCAAAAACTAAGTGCTGAAGTAACAGCAATTTTAGAACCCTCATCGGAGCGCAAAGCAGAGCCAACACCATCAGCAACTGCTGCGATAGTCCAACCATTTTGTAAGTAGATTATATCTGAGTAATCCTGGCAAGGAGTGCCAGTGTATAGATGGTCTTTTCCAACGAGGCTGAAGGAATATGATGAAATGCGGTCACTCATTGTTAAACTAAGCTCACGGTTGGTGGAAGTGGATCACTCGTTGGATTTTCTCCTGGTGATGAGTGAGATACGATTGCAATTGATTTTGCAAACCAATTCATAATCTCTCTAAAATCAAAGCCCTTCAACTCAAGAATGCAACCATCATGATAAACTAGTTCTCTAATCTTTTCGCGATTATAACCTTCAACTCCTAAAACAAAGAGCTTAAGTTTACCCGCTTTTTGAAGAGTTATTAGTTCCTGCTTGGCGAGTTGCATATTGTCAGAATCAGTGGGTTCCCCATCAGTAATCATGAAGATCCAGGGCTTAAAAGCTGGTACACCAACGTTATAGTATTGGCGTCGTCGTTCGTTTGTGATTTCAGCAGCCTTGAGGAGTCCTTGCCCCATGGATGTCATTCCAGATGGCGACAGCTCAAACCTCTGATCTATAGATGAGGCTGGAGTAAATGGCATAATAACATTAACGCTGGTTCCAAACGTAACTATAGAAATGTCGATAACATCGGCGTGACTGTCAGACTGTAACTGTTGTATAAGATTGTTTAATTCATTATTGAGGGAATCGATAGGTTTGCCCTTCATAGAACCAGAAGTGTCAAGTAAAAGAGTTAAAGCGAAATGTCTCTCGTTCACTCCTTCAATGTTGTTAGGCGCCACGTCTTCGGGGTATGTCTGTTGAGCTGGCATCTTCTACATCCTGCTTTCTGTAACAGATCTAGTCTAGCCTGATTGCTAACCTAGCCTAGTTCAGCTTATTCCTGCCTAAGAAACTAGTCAAGCTCTGAATTTAAGTTCTATGCAGCCAAGTAATCGTATAGGCTTGCTTCACCGATTGTTACAAAGTTATATCATATAGGTATAAAGGCTTAACCTCTTTAAGAGTATTGAAATTGAGAATTAAGTAAGCGGCTGGTAATTGTATATTTTTATATAATTTGTTTACCTGGCGACACATTCGTTCGATAGTGTCGGTTCGTTCTGAATTAACTCCAACGTTCGTGCGTCCCTGCGTCATATCTGCTACGAAGCACATTTGTCTGGTAGGCTGAACCATTTGTGCCCAGAGCTAGTGTGGCAGCGCACAAAAGGCCTGTTTGTAACATCTAAGCTTTCTGGGTCAGATCGGTAATACGTTAGTTAACGTGATTTGTTGTGCAAGTAGGATTCTATAAGAGCGTTCTGAGTTTCGAGGGTGTCGGGGTGATCTGGACCTAAAACCCGCTTGCGAGCCGCAAGCACCTGCTCATATAAGTCGATAGCCTCCGTAATTCTCCCTGCAGACCGATAAGCACTTGCAAGGTTATGTTGGGAGTTGAGGGTGTCGGGGTGATCTGGACCTAAAACCCGCTTGCGAGCCGCAAGCACCTGCTCATATAAGTCAATAGCCTCCTCTTTCCATTCGTATCGAAGATAATCTTCGGCCAGGTTATGTTGGGAGTTGAGGGTGTCGGGGTGATCTAGACCTAAAACCCGCTTACGAGCCGCAAGCACCTGCTCGTGTAGCTCGATAGCATCTTGTAGTCGCCTTGCTGAACTATAAGCATTTGCTAGACCATCGTAGGAGTTGAGGGTGTTAGGGTGATCTAGACCTAAAACCCGCTCACGATCCGAACATACTTTATTATATAAGTCAATAGCCTCCTTGAATCGTCCGATCGCTTGATAAGCATTCGCAAGATTGTTTTGGAACCTCATTTTGTAGAGAGGGCGCTTATCTTTTTCTATGCAATGCGTGGTATTTATGAGCATTAATGCTTGCTCATATATGGCTATAGATTTCTCTTCTTGGCGTTCTGTGAAGTATAGAGTTGCCAGATTATTAAGTGCGACCAGAGTCTTGTCGTGGTCAAATCCGAAAGTTTTCAACGATTTAGCTAAATCGTAGAAAGGTTCAGCTTTTTTTGGTTTGTCAAGCTTGCGTAGCGTGTTGGCTATTTTGTAAAGACAATTGGCCAGGTCATCTTTTGAGGAGTTAATATCCCAACAAAGCTCTAAAGCTTCTTCAAACATGGACAAGGCGTCGTTAAGATTTCCTCGTTCAAAAGCCTGCATGCCTTGATGTACTAGCTGCTGGAGAGATTCGTTAGGCATGAGAACCCTTTCTTTGTTCGAACAGCCTGTATCGGATAAGACTATGGTCTATAGTAGCCCATCATACTTGAGCGCCTTACGCTCGTCTATTTTGTGTAATATGAAAGCTATTGTCAACAATTAATTTAATTGGTGATAGTTAGACTCTCGTGCGAACCTTATAACAAGTCAGCTGTTTGTTGTAAACATTTATCAATTAGGGTGAAAAGCTATAGATTCATCACAGCCACGGGAAGTTCTGAATGAGTGTTTCCTGTGTCTAAGAACGTAATTTCACTCGAACGAAATAAACTTTGCTGCTTGACGGTAGTGGTGTATCCAAGTACCCTTTAAGATAGGTAGGTGAGTAACTACAAGAATGGTGGTGTGATTTCCGTGGACGAATCAGTTGATGGTATTCCTGTGTTGCCGATATATCTGCTTTGTGATACATCGAAATCGATGGTTTTGATTGTTGAAAAAAATAAGAAACGAATTGACGTACTTAATGAAGCCATAGTTGATTTGTTTACGAAGATGCTTAATTTAAATCGGTCTACTATTAAGGTTGAGGTTTGTGTTATTTCGTTTAATACATTGCCTTATCTCGTTTCTCCTTTGAATGACATTACTTCTGGTCTACCTTTAATGTCTCTGGAAGCAAAAGGATCGACTTTTCTTGCGAAAGCGTTGAACTTTCTCGATGATCGTTTAGATATTGATGAAAATAATCGCAATAGAACGCTCGCTTTTCGACCAGTAGCTTTCATTATTACTGATGGAGAACCTTTAGATTCTGAGCTTGCCTGGAAGTCGTCGTGTGAGCGATTGGCTTCCCGTGAGTTACCTCCACGGATTGTTTTGTATTTAGTGGCAGATCCTTGCGATAAGTTAATTGATACATTAACCATGTCTTACGATAAAGAACTTCTCAGTGTCAATGAGGAAATTTTTAATAATGGCGAAGATGTTGCGCGCGCTATCCGTTCTGCATTTAATGATATTTTGTTTGCCTGTAACGCCTTTTGTATGGAAGATGATTCAACATTACTGCCTGAACAAGAATCCACTTCCTGCGATAATTTCTATGAAAACTTTCTCAATGACCCGATCAATCAACCTACCATAACTCTGGAAGGTTATGGCGAGATAAAATAATAATCTCAATTGGCCTCAATTTGCGGATTTAATTTTGTTAAATGATTGCTGCAACCCATCTGTGCGTAGTTATCAAACGATGAGTAGTATTGAAAAGTTTTTATCAATATAATGAGTTTTTGAATAGTTAGTAGAGTGTTTTGTGTCTATTTTAACTTGTGGTGACCACCTTCTGCAGTTAATGCGTCAAGGTGTACAGGCTTTCGAACGAGGAAATCTTAACGATGCCTTATCCTGGTTTGAAGAAGCTTTAGAGCTTTGTTGGGATATTAACTCCTCAGAAGATGACCTGGCTGACTGTCTTTACAAAATGGCCAACACGCTGCACAAGCTTGACAAACCAAAGAAAGCCGAACTTTTCTACAATTTAGCCGAGTCTTTAAGGGTGTTAGGTTTGAATAATTTTAAAACTTTTACTTCGTTTGATAATTTCGCAGATATGTATTATGTAGAAGGGCGGATCGCGGATGCAGTCATGTTATATGAGAAAGTATTTAAGGGTAGATTGCGACTTTTGGGGGCTGATCATCCTGATACAGTTAGGTCTTATGATAAGTTGATAAAGACTTATTCTATAGTTGGGCGAGATGTAAAAGTAGGCTCTCTTGACTATTCTAAGCTTGACGATGATTGCGACTCTGGTAAAGGCGACAATTAAAGGATGTTTTAAAATAACGAAGATTTCGTTTTAATTTTGGCAATTTATTGTTATGGGTTTACGTTGCAATATATTGTTTGATGGGTTGACCAAAAATTTTGGCAGTACACTAAGTTAATTTTTAAAAAGTTTTTAATCTTTGATAGATGGTGTGGGGCGAGTCGAAAAGACTCGCCCCACACCCGCAGAATTAGGCGGTTTTACACCAGTTTTTTGGCTCCTGGCGAATCGCTTCAAGGTTTAGGTATTAACCTATTTAGGAATTGATTAAGGTGCTGGCCTTTAACCTAGGGCGTTAAAGGCCAGCTTTAACCAAGTAAACCTAGTTGGTGATTTCGCAGGCCCGGTAAATGTTGGTTAGCATCGCCAGGCGCTGCTCCAAGCTAGCCTGCTTGGGCACGCACACCTTAGCTCCCCAGATAGTGGCAGCCCTGGTTTAGGGCCAAGTGAGCGCAACGCTTGATTTCCGCCTCACTCATCAGCGACGTCGGCTCATCCACCTGGGCCGGCAGGTGACCATCAATCCAGCCATAGCCATACTGGGTTTCTTCCGGACCAGCGCCAGAGAACAGCAAGCCATCCAAAACCCCGCTCTCACCGGCTGCAAGCACATGCTGGTAGGCGGTTTCGGCCTGACGCCCCTCCACCACAGAGCGGCCCCAGTTAATGTGCAAACCAATACCAAACTGGCTGACCACCTCAATCTCAGTTTCCAGCGAGAGGAAACCCTTTTCAGGTTTGCGCTGCTCAATGAACTTATCGCAGTGCTCAATCACCAGTTTGGCGCCAAACCAGTCCCAACCCAGCAGCTGCTCAAGCGAACGCTTAAAAGCATCGCCATCAGCCAAACCAGTAGGAGCCGAGTGCAGCTGCACCCGCGCCACCAGGGCGCGGCCAGAAAGCTCACATAGCTGACCCAAGTCGCGGTGCAGTAAGCGGGTGAATTCCAAAGCAGCCTGACGGCCGGCGTCGTCGGGAGAAGCCAAACCAAAGTTAGCGTCCTTCCAAACGTGCTGCATTGTGCCCGGAATAGCGGTAATAGTGTTGAAATTCCCAGTGCTCAGCCAGGCGGCTAGCCAGCAGCGGGGCCTGCGTGGCCAACTGTCCGGGGTAAGGAATCTCCACGCCGCTAACCCAAGGCTGGGCGGCTAGCAGCTGATAGTAGTCAGCCTCCAGCTCCGGGGCGGGAAGCGAAGCATAAGCTCCAAGAACAAAAGGGGTAGCCATCTTTAGCCTTCCTTAATGAGCTCGTCATTGCCGTCTTCAGGACGCACATACTGGGGGTCAACCAGCTTCTGCAGCAGACGGGGAATGTTAGCGCCGATAGAAATCATGACCACAGCGGCAAAACCGAAGGACAAGATTGCCAGCGCAAAACCAAGCGAGAACTTGGTAGCAATAGCTGCGCCCAGCACCGGGCCAACCGCGCCACCCAAGGCGCCCACGTTGTAGCAGAAGCCCAGGCCAGCGGCGCGCTTATCAACCGGGAAGTAGCTAGAAACCCACTTGGGCAGCAGACCAGAAATACCCTGGCCAAACATCTGCTGGAAGAAAAGCAGGGCCGCAACCAGAACCACATACTTACCGTTCTGCATGAACAGCGGGAACACGATTGCCTGCGAAAGCAGCAAGGAGATTACATACCAGCGGCGCATACCAAACTTGTCGCCGGCGAAACCAGCAATGATGTAACCAGCTGCGTTACCCAGACCAGCGAAAGACACCACGTTAGCTACCACGGTCTTGTCCATACCCACACCGTGCAGGTAGGTGGGCAGCAGGCCCTGGATCGGCCAGGTGTACATGAAGGAAGCGAAAATGGTCAGCATGATCGCGATACCAATCACCCAGCGCTTAGAGTCGAACTGGATGATCAGGTAAATGAAGATCGCGGCGCAAACAGCGCCCAAAAGCGTCACGTTCATGGCGCCGCCAGCGGCCTGAGTGAAGATAGCCAGTAGGGCAATAGCGGCAATAACCACCACGACATAGTTGATTACCCTGCGTGAACCACCGAAAAGTACCGAGAGCATGTCGTTCTTCTCAACGTGTCCCTTCTCCTTAGCTTCACTCCAGTCAGCAGCTTCAGGCAGAGTACGGCGCATGTAGATGGCCACAAGGATGGGGACAATACCGGTTAGGAACAGGGCCCTCCAGCCCCAGCCCGGGTGCATGTCATCAACCCAGCTGACAAAGTATTTATCCACCTGAGCAGCAGCAATAACACCGAAAGCGTAGCCCGAGAGTAAGAAACCCGAGGCCTTGTTACGCATGTGCTTGGGCCAGGACTCAATGACGTAAGCGGCTGAGGCGGAGTATTCACCGGCCATGGCGAAACCGATAATCAGGCGCAGTACAAACAAAATCCAGAAGTTCGGGGCCAGTGCGCAGGCAATGGAGCCGAAAGCAAACATGAAGATCGACAAGATCATGGCGGGTTTGCGGCCATAACGGTCACCAACCGCACCCAGTACTAGGCCACCGATCCAGCGACTGATGAAAGCTGCCGAGATCAGCGAGGCACTTTCAACCAGGGACAGGTTGAAGGTCTTCGTAATAGCAGGTAGGGCGAAAGAGATGAGAACAAAGTCGTAGCCGTCGAGCAGAACGCCGATCCAGGCTGCGAAGAACGCTTTGCGGTCTTCTTTCGTGAGATATTGATACCAGCGCTTTTGTTGAAGCGCCGCTTCGGGCGACGTACTCATGAGAGTGCCTTCCTAATGAAAATTCATCGTTGAATTAGGGCCTTGGTAGACCGGCCGTCTGACCCCCTAGTTGTCAGACAACTGATGATGATGTTAGAACCGTCAGATTTTGAAGTCAATACCCTTTTTGACATGGGATTTTATTGATTCGTCGAATCTAGGTTGCTAAGATGTCTGACAACTTCACAACGTGCATGGCGCACACTCTGCCCCGTAACGATGCGGCAAGCAGCGAACAATCAAACAGAAAAGGTGAAGATTATGCGTAACGACGCAACCACCCCCGAAGGGGTTTCCTGGGTTTTCCAGTTCCGCGCGCGTATCGACGGCGCCCTGATCCGCTTACACAGCTGCGAGGATATCGGCTGGGAACTGTTCATTCGGGCAGGCGCCCTGTTCCTGGAAGGCTCCACCAAATCCATGAGCTTCGCCCTGGACATGGAAGACACCGCCTCCCTAACCGACGCCACCTGGCACACCCTGGCAATCACCGCCACCAGCTGCGGCTCAAAGATTTACCTAGACGGCTACCAGTGCTTCTCAACTACCGCCGACCTTTCCCCCGCAGGCGGCGGCAAAGATGCCAAACTGCTAGTTGAGCCCGGCGCCGGCCTAGAAATCCGCGAATTTAGCGCCCACGACAGCCTACTTTCCGCCCCCGAAATCCTGGCTCTTTCCCCAGCCCCAACCCCACTAATTGAGTTCGCCGCCGCCCACCTATCTGACTATGACGTCGCCGAACTATCTGAGCTAACCAGTGGCACCATCTTCGCCCGTTACCGGGTGCGTGGCCCCGGCCAGCACGGCACCATTCTGGCCGCCGGCGGGGACGGAAGCGAAAAACTAAACCTGTCAGTAACTGAGCAGGGCATCGAATATAAGGTGCTGGGCCGGCGCGGCCAGTGGCGCACCTTCGTGGCGCACGGGCACTGGGACCAGGGCCGCTGGCACGACGTCGTAATCAGGGTGGGCCACGGCGCCGTCCAGATCTACGTGGATGGCTACCTCGAAGCCCACCTACCCGGGCAGGTTTTCTTTGCCGGCGTGGAGGGCCTAGATGAGGTGGTTATTGGCCAAGACACCGCAGGTTCGCGCCTGTTTGGCGAGGTACGTAACGCCGCCATTTACACCAGCGTGCTAAACGACGCCCAGATCAAGAAACTTTCCTCCGTGGCGCCGCTAGACACCCAGTGCCTTTTTGACGCCGGCTTTCACAACTCCATCAGCTACCGCATCCCCTCACTAATCACCCTGAAATCTGGGGTTGTGGTTGCCGGAGCCGACCAGCGCGAAACCATCGCCAACGACTCGCCCAACTCTATTAACTTCACTATTCGTCGCTCCTTCGACGCCGGAGCCACCTGGGAAGACCTACAAACCGTGCTCAGCTACCCCGGGCATGGCGCCACGGGTGCCTCAGTGATCGACTCCTGCGTGGTGCAAGAGCGCCGCAGCGGGCGGCTAATTGTCCTAATTGACCACTTCCCGGGCGGAATTGGCCAGCCCAACGCGGCCGCTGGGATCGGCGTCGACGCTAAGGGATGCTACCTGCTGCATGACGGCGCCGGTAACCAATACACCTGGAACGAGGACGGCACCGTCACCGATGCTGCCGGGGAAAAGACGCCCTACCACGTCTCTGAGCGCGGCGACGTCACTATCAACGACGGCGGCGAGGAAAAGCCCGGCGGCAACGTGTTCCTGGCGGATGGTGAAGACCCCCACCAGAGCCTGTTGACCGCGCGCACCTGCTTCCTGCAGATGATTTACTCTGACGACGACGGCGCCACCTGGTCCGCTCCCGTCAATCTCAACCAGGATGTGAAGGAAGAGTGGATGTCCTTCTGCGGCACCTCCCCGGGCACGGGCGTGCAGCTGCGCAGCGGGCGGTTGGTTGTGCCCATCTACTACAACGGCGAGCACAAGCGGCACTTCTCAGCCGCCGTCGTCTACTCCGACGACGGGGGAGCCACCTGGAAGCGCGGCAAATCCCCTAATGACGGGCGCATTTTTGAGGGCCGCCAGATTGACTCGCGCACCTTGGATACGGAGGCTGGTGCCACTCACGAAGCCACTTTGATTGAGCGTGCCGACGGCTCCCTGCTGATGCTTATGCGCAACCAGCACCCCAGTGGAAAGGTGGCCGCAGCGGTCAGCACCGACGGTGGCGAAACCTGGGGTGAGGTGTACTTTGCCCAGGAAATCACCGAGATTTTCTGTCAGCCCAACGCGGTGCCGTGGCCCAGCGAGGAGCGCCCTGAGCGAGTGGTGTTTGCCAACGCCTCACAGATGCGCCCCTACCGAGGCCGAGGCGTGTTGCGCCTGTCCGAGGACGGCGGACGCACCTGGATCGCTTCGCGCACCTTCAACCCCGCCCACTACGTCTACCAGTGCATGACTATCCTGCCTGACGGCACGCTGGGCCTACTGTGGGAGCGCGAGATGCAGGGGCTGTATTTCACGCGCATTCCGCTGGAATGGATTGAGGCCGCCAAGTAGTAGCAGCGGCAGTCAACTGGCAGTGGGCCTGAGCCGGCATCTGCTAGGCGACGGCGGCTGCTAGAGCAGAGCAGCAAAATAGCAGCCGGCCGTCAGTGGCACAGTTGCAAGCGCAGAGTATCAAGTCAGAGCTGCATGAGCGGGTGGCTACCGTAATTGGTGGCCACCCGCTTGTTGGGGGTTAGCGATAGTCCCCTAACAAAAACGTCAGGAAGGTGAACCTGTAGAGGTCGACGTGTAGGGATATCATGATGTCATCATGTAGTGAAGGATGTGATTTTCGTGGCTGATTTGGGTCGTTGGGCTGATACTGAGTTGAGCGTTTTGTATGACATTTTCTATGAAACTGGTACGCGGCTTATGGGTGAGTTTGTTGCGTTGAGGTATGCGGCGCAGGCTGCGGGTGATGAAGAGCAAGATAGGTTTTGGCTTGGTGAGTCTCATCGGGTAAGGGATGCGCGTCGGTCGGTTGATTCTAATGATCGTGCGGCGATAGTTGCCATGATGGATGCTTTTAATCATGAGTTGCGGTACATCAACTACGTGCTAGGGGAGTAAACCATGGTTGATGCAGTTACTGCTCGAAGAGCTTGGAATACTGCCAAGACTGAGCTTTTTGGTGGTGTGGTGCCTTCTGTGTCGCCGGTTCTAGTTTCGATTGGTGCCCAGCCTGGGGCGGGTAAAACTAGGGCCTTAGAGGCTTCTTTAAAGACGTTTTATTCGGGGCAAACTTTTGTGTCGATTATTGGTGATGATTTTCGTAAATTTCATCCGGATTATAAAAAGTTATGTGCGTTGCCTGATCCGGAAGTTATGCCGCGTGAGACGGCTGAGTTGTCTGGCTGGTTGGTGAGGCAATCGTTAGATTATGCTTCTGAAAATGGATATTCTTGTGTGGTTGAAGGTACGCTACGTAATCCGGAAACAACTTTAGGTACGACCAGGCAGTTTGCTAAGGCGGGTGCTTCTACTCATTTAATTGTGTTGGGGGTTAGTCCGGCAGAGTTGTGGAGTGGGTGTTTAGAGCGTTATATTAATGCTTTAGAAGAGGGACAAGGCGCACGTTGGACTCCGTTAGAGGCTCATAATGCTTGGGTTGGAAGGAACGCCGAAAACTTTACGTGCTGCTTAAAGCAGCTTGTCTGTTAGTTTGTGGGGATGCCACGTTGCTGGTATTCCCACATGTGCTACCCTGACATTTCTAATCCCAGAGTAGCAAGTAAACGGGTGGCTGCCGTAATTGGTGGCCACCCGCTTACTTGAGTGTATCAGGCAGATTGGATCTGCCAACATTAGGGTTATTGTGCAAAATAACCCTGATGAGTGAGCTTGCTAGGAAGTCCCTAGTGTGAGGTGTTGTCGACGTGCATCTACCCCATCAGTGGGAAGAGTATCGACGATTAACCCTCTCTTTGGATTCTGCCGCGAGCTCTTCCACGCGCTTTTCAATAGCCTTCTTCATTTCTTTTCTAGAAAATTTAGGCGGCTTGTCGCCGGGCTTCCAGTGTCCCTGTTCTGGCTGCCAATCTTCTATGTGTGAATTTTCTGGGTCCCAGTATTCAGAATCCTTGGCCATAAGTTGGTCCTCCTTATGATCAGGTTGATCTTTACTAGTATAGTATTTTTTAGTGTTCGTAGACTGAAAGTAAAAACTAATTTTACATTCTGGACATAGTTATAAAGCCCTTTTCGAGAGTTAATTAGTTAACCAATAGCAGAGCTGTAAATTGCAGAGTAGCAAGTAATCGGGTGGTTACCAATCTTTATGGTAGTCACCCACTTACTTGTGTGGTAGGCAGATTAGCCTTGCCAATATTGAGGTTATTGTGTAAAAACCCCAACGAGTGTGCTCGTTAGAAAGCCCCTAGTGTAGGGTGCTATCGACGTGCATTTACCTCATCGGCGAGGAGGGTAACGACTGTCAAGTTCCCTTAGAACTTCAGCAACCATATCTTGTGTACGCTTCTCGACGTACTCATTCACTTTCTTTTTAGAAAATTTAGGCATCTTGTCGCCGGGCTTCCAGTGTCCCTGCCCTGGCTGCCAATCTTCTACGTGTGAATTTTCTGGGTCCCAGTATTCAGAATCCTTGGCCATAAGTTGGTCCTCCTTATGATCAGGTTGATCTCTACTAGTATAGTATTTTTTAGTGTTCGTAGACTGAAAGTAAAAACTAATTTTACATCCTGGACATAGCTGGAATTAAAACCCTGTCCGAGAGTCAGTACAACGCGTCACCTGGTTAGCTATCTAGCCTATCCAATTTTATTCCCATGGATAGTGAAGTAAGCCGCTCACTGTTTTACGAAGTGATTCACACCAATCAAGCCAAGCGTTCAGTGCACTAATTCCTTGGTGGTCAGTTATTGCCCAGTCGATAAAAATAAATAAAAGAACCCCAAAGATAAGTATGTGAACTAGGCTCCAGAGCCAGCGAAAAACTCTATAAGTGTCAGGAATGTCGGCATCACTATAAATGCGGTCAGTGGGGTCGTCATCGTTCATTGTATGTTCACTTTCTCTTGTTATGAGTTGACGACTTTGGGGATCTGATTCTAAGAATTAGAGTCCGGACCCTTGCTGGTGGCTTCAGGTTTCAGTGAAGGCAATAGCTTAATTGGTACTTCTTGAGAACTCAGTACCCAGTCGATAACTCGTAGGGGGTTTAGCGGATCATGCAAGTCGCGCAAAACTAAAGAGTCGATCGCAAAGAAACGTACATCCCCAAAATCGCTCTCAATGCGGCGAACAAAACCATCTTGTTCAATCTCAATCAGCCAATCACGCACAGTGTCGGAAGTTTGTGGATCTAGAGATTTCCCGATAGGAAGCTTGCGAAGCACATCAGTCTTTGTGAGAACTACGGCAAGGTGACGGTTTCTAAGGTCCACAGCCTCTGAGTTAAGCCTGTCAACCACTGAAGCATAGGCTTCCTCTTGATCGCCGGTAGCAACCAAGATCTTAGATAGATCACGGGCAGTACTCATTTGTGCCTGTACGCGTGGTAAAGCAAGCGGATCAAGTACAAAGACCATTGTCGGTGCCGAGTTAACGTAGGTGAGCTCTTCGGTAGCTTGCAAGTTAGTGAAACTCTCGCCAGCTGCATCCATAACCTGCAACTCAACAGTCTTGCCAGAGTCAGTTGTCAGCTTGAGCGGTCGTCCTTCTGGGCGCATAGTATGGATTGTTTTTTCGGTGGCAGTGCCAGAATCCAAAACTTGAGCGGAGGCTCGCAAGAAACCATCTGCCTCAAGATTAAGTCCCGTTAGTGAGCCATTAGTGGCTGCAAGTTGATTCCTTGTTGCTGTAAGTGCTGCTGCAAAGAAACGAGTCTTGCCGGCGCCAACAGATCCGAAAGCAGGAAGCTGAATAGTCATACGGGATCCACTACCTGCCACGAGCTGTGCCCCACAGCTGGGGCATAGTGCAACAAGCATTTCTGCAGCTCCCCTAACCGTAGTTGGGAAACTAACTCCGCAGGCACAGTGACGCGCAAAAATACCAAGCGGCCCCGGAGAAATATCGTGATGCACAATTGTGCAATCCGGGTTAAGGCAGTGATAGACCGGCTGAGGGTTGGTCTCGTAGCAGTAGGGGCATTTAACGCTGGCCCGCAGTCGAGACATCCGAGCGTGGTCCCATAACCGATACAGCGATATAAATAGCAGCTGTAACAGGCAAACGACGCTGCCAATAACAGCCATAACGAGTAGCCAAACTATGTAAGAAATGTATAGAACTACCACAAATGCGACATATGGGACGGGAATAAAAATAGCCCAAAGACACCATAAAGGAATTTTGGATAGGGGTCCAAATATATCTCCAAAATCATGAAGCCACTCAGGTATGCTGGGAGTAAGTGAATCATCTTGTTCCCAAATAAACATGTTGCAGGAATCTACTAATACTGTGCGCAGATCAGCATGCACGGCCATCGCATCAAGCTTTGCCTGATAGGGATTATATAAAGGCCATGCCTCGTCCCAGCCAAAGTGCTTAGCAAACCCGTGCGGCGCGTGCTTAATAATACGCTTTGTTTTCACCAGGTCTGGGCTGGCTAGCTGAGGCTCTTCCTCTGGAAAATCAGTAACAAGTACACGTATTGGAACAATGAAGCCAGTAATTAAAGCAATTATGGCCGCGATAACTGATGCGCAGCACCAATAGATAACTACCCAAGAAAAGATTTTCAGTAGCGAAACTATGGCTAGCCAGAGAATAAAGCCGCCAGCAACTACGAGTCCAATAAATAGAGCTACTGCAATTAAGCCAAAATTCTCATCCATTAGTTATCCTGCCCCTTTATGTTTAACAGACCACTAGCTGCTTTAGTCAGTTTCCGCTTAAGGCGCCCCTTCTTTGCCTCTTTAACAAAGTTTTCAAAAGCGCCAAAAGTTTGCTGATTTATTAGGTTCTCCTTGGCTGCCTGGCTCACCAGGCCTCTACGCGCACGATCATCAGATACTTCAACTAGGAAGTCCTCGGCCCCCTTAGAGGGGGATTCTAGAGGCCCATGCATGGCTTTCAAGGCCCAGGTAACAGCATTAGCTGTTTCCCTAACGGTGCTCGGTCTGGTGCTTAAAAAGTAATGGACAGATTTACGTGCCCAAGTCTCACTTGCACCAACCAAATGTGACACACCCACAGTGTCAGGGCTGGTGAGAATAATCTGCCCCAGAAAATCTGGCATAAGTGGAGACATAGCCGGAATATAAGTTAGCACCGTAGACAGGTAAGGATTTGGCCTACGCGAGTAGGCAGCAGCATCGCGACAATACTTGGTTGCAGTAACTACCTGCGCAGCATATGCGCGCAGCCGCTTGTCGCATACCCCAATCCCTGACTGATTCAGGCAAATAAGCAGTTGGCGCAGCTCCACCAGAGGCTCCCCGGTAGCCAGGGCAGCAAAAATCTGCTTAAGGAGCCACCTGCCTGCTTCAACGGAAAGCTCGCGTTGAGTTTGGGCCCAAGCAATGAAAAATTTGTAGTTTTCAGGTAGTTTCGCCTGGCCAAACAGCAACCTCCAGCTATCAGGTGGCAGCTGCCCTGCAGTTTGTAGCTGAGCGGTGCATTCAGCAGTAGGTAGCTTGGCAAGCTCAGCAGCAACGTTCCATTGCCCCACAATGGCGCGCGACGTCGTCGTTAAAGCGGGACTTGTTGCCAGCCATGCCCAGGTGCCCTGCATAAGTAGTTGCAGATCATCCTGACCACCTGCACACCAACACTTCACAAGCGCATGGGCGAGCTGCTCAACGATCTCCTCGACATGCTCCCACTGCTCACACTGCTCAGTTAACTCGGGGTTAGATGCCCACAAACGCGCAGTCCGAGCCACCAGCTGTGGCCGTAATGAATCCACAAGTGGGGTGCCAATAACGCTAGCTGTGGTCAAAACTGCTGGCAAAAGGCTGTCAGCAGACTCAGCTGCCACCTGTGATAGCAACAGTGAAGCCTGGGCTTTAGCGCTTTCATCCTCCCAGTCCAAACGCAGCTGGGCGGGCGCCGTCGTAAGTGTCTCCAGCAGGGCTTCACGTAAATGAGGGCTAGCGCAGGCAGATTCCAATGCTGACATTAAAAGCCCAGCAGCAAGGTCATGGCTGCCTGCCTGTATTAAGGCAACTACTGTATTACCCGCTAGCTGCGCATCCTCAGGCGTGCTTAAAGCGCAGGTGACGGCAATATCAAGCAGGGTGTCGCCGTAGAAGAATAGTTCGTCTTCTTGTTCGGCCTCAGCCAGGTCGTGTAGCGCCTGCGTAGCGGTGAGCCAATCGGTGTGATCTCCATGAGTTTTGGGGAATGAAGCGAGGCTAGCAGCACGTGTAGCAAGGTCGCGGCCAAGGTACTCCTCCCAGCGCCTGGCAACGTCAATTGCTGCAAGTGCAGTGGCAGAGTCTTCTTTAAGGAACCAGTTCGCCTGAATCAATGCTGATTCGCTGGGGGTAACCTCAGCGATAGCGCGGCGGTCTAGATCAATAATGTTTACCCCAGCCCGTGGAGTGGAAGGATCGGGTTGGGGGCCAAAATCTGGGCTGGCTGCCACAATATCCGCTCTTGTGGTCATGGGGTCTGCCACGAGACCACGGATACTTAGAGAGAGCGAACGTGATGTTTCAATGAAAAGCGTAGCCAGAGCGACCCATTTCATGGCGAGGGTTGCGTCAGCGGTGATAATAATCAGGCGCTTGTGGGCTGGGTCTGTAACCTCTTCCACCATGGTGAGGAACTTGGGGAAGATGCTTGCAGCCCAGGCATTAGCCTTAATCATTGCCTGTAGCGCTTCTGCCTCAAATCCAGGATCTACCTCAAGCGGGGAGGACCACTGGTTTAATGTCTGGCTAGGAGCCTTTTTAAGGCGCCAGCTGGTAGCTCCCAGCAGCTGGGCGGGGCGCATCATGCCGAAGTCATCAGGGTCAGAGGTGACAATAGCCTCGGTTAGTAGGTTGCCAGGGCGGCCATTGTTGGTGACACCCGTTGAGATACCACGTGAGAGGTAATAGCGTCCGCTGTGCCCGTAGTAGGCGAAGGAAGCTGGGTGATCTAGAGGATCATGCTCAACGTTCCAGCCCACAACCACACGGTGAAGCATGTTGCTGCGGATAACCTGACGGTCTTGAGCGGTTATACCTTCAGAAATGGCTTGAAAGTTGAAGCCATCAATGCCGTCAATGGCCTCATTAGCCCGAGTGTCTGTATAAATTGCGACGTCAAACATTTCCTCAGCCTTGCTTCGGGATAAAGCCGCGTTCAGTCATAAGCCACAGCAGCGGTTCTGCCACACGGTGGGGGATGAGGCCGCGTTCGTCGACGCGTTGCGTGGAGTAATCTGGTTCCGCTCCCAGGGCTGATAGGCCGAAGAAACGGTAGTTTGCGTAGTTAGTGTCGAGCATTGTTAATAGCCCGTCCCCGCCCCAGTGAGAAACCAGAGAGGCAATATGGTCGTGCACGGATGTCGCTTCAGTCTCGTCAAAGTAAGGCAGCTTCGAGGAAGGCTGACGGATTGGGTTGTTTGCGGGAATGTCGTCCCAGAAGGCGTCAATTTTAGAGATGACGACGGCGACCGGCTGCTTAATCTTCCGGTTTAGTTTCGTCCGCTCGTTTTGACGCAAAACTTCTGTGATGGCGTGCAGGACGTTTTCTGGTGAGGTTTCGACCTGTTGATCAGCTAGAGCTTTGCTTCGCCCAGTGTTGTTGGGGAAGCTGAAGGGGTCAAGCAAAAGGATGATCCCATCGGTTGCCAGCAGGTATGTCATGCTCAGGGCGCGCTCATCGGCGGCCAGGTCTTCACCTGCGGTGTCGTAGAAGGAGAATACGGTTGATTTGTAATCGCCTAGCGTGCTCTTGGCGATTCCGTCACGGGGCATCTTCCATTCGAACACCACCGGGGTGCTTTTTTCTCCAGCGGTTTGCTGGGTCTGTGGCGGCAGCTGTCCAGCTGTAGATTCCATCTGGTCAAGGAGATTTTGTAGTTTCTCAGCCTGACCGTTTTTTTCGTTCGCCCCATACAGGGTGATTACGTGCCGGAAGCGTCGAGCAACGGGCCCGTTTGTTGCCAACTCGCGCATTAGCACCGCCAGCATTACGGTCTTACCTGCTGAGCGGGCACCAACTAGACCAAAAAGCGGGGAATCGCTTGAGAAACCATCAGGTAGACGCGAGTGGCATTGCGGGCATAGGCGCACACCGGTTGTCCCCAGGCAATCAGGGCACGTAGACCTTCTGATCTCATGGAACATTGAACGGTTTGAAGGCGTGAAAGTCGGGTAGTACTCGTTTAGATCACCAAAGTACGTTGAGCGTGCGTCGTCGACTTTTTTGCTGCACGCTTTCTTTCCCGCGACTGGGCGACCAAGGCAACGGAAAGTAACCTTACGCAAATCAATATTCGTGTAGCAGTAAGGGCATGGAGCCATAAAATTAGTTAGACGCATTTGTCACCCTTTCATGGATGAGGTGGGTGGATCGTTAAGAATGATCTTTGAAGCTGGGTCAGCAAATAGACGTACCCAGTAGGGGCCTTTAAGTTTGGGCACGCGGAATGTGCAGGATTGGGTTAATCCTGAGGAAAAGTCCAAGTGGAGATGGGCGATTTCTTGTCCATCTGTAGCTTTAGCGGGCATAAAAGCTCCAGGGGTTAGCACTGCTATAAGATCCACGGTCCCGGTGAATTCTTCACTGGTGACACTTGCCCGTGCCTCATGTCCACCAAACACTCCTTTGGGGAGTTTAAGCTGATAGGACATACTGGGTGGGGCTGCTTCCAGGCTGATGGTTACTGGCGTTAAAGCAGCTGTTTCGCTGAGGCCAATCACTACTGTGGCCACACCTACCTCGGTGATTAGCTGCGCATTGGGGATATTCACCCCGCCATCATGTTTATAGGTGAGCCTATCTACGCGTTTTTGTCCCTTTTTCCCATCAAGACTGGACCAAGTCACGTCCATCATGTAATCGCCGTGAGGCCAGATCCAGGAGACCTTTAATTCGGACCCAAAACGCATTGCCTCTACTTCACGAGGGTGCGGCATTTTGCCGGTAACCAGAGAGTTTCCGGCAATTGCTTCACTGCCATCCCAAGTAAGTGGCACAAGCATGCGTATATCTCGCAGCTCATAGAAATCCATTGACTGGGTAGCGCCGTCATTGCGGATAGATCCAACCACCCGTTTAGCAGTTAGCTTGTCGAGCTTATCTACGCTTAGGAGGTCACCTACCTTCACTGGGCTATCAAGAGGAAAAGCCCATAAATCTGTGGTGTAGCCAGGAACTTCGCTCCACTTGGCTCGCACTCCCGCTTTACCGTTAGGCATTGTTACGTTGGCTAGGCACAGGTCGCGCACAGCCTGGACAGTGCCGCGTGGAGTTACATCAATTGTGGCTGTTTCAGAAAGGTTAGATTGGCCGTTAACAATGTAATGGGCTTTGAGGACAAGCGTGTATTTTTCCCCGAGCTTAAGGTTGTCAATAACCATTCGCCCCTGTGAGGTGGCCGGGAATTTACGGCGCGAGCCATCAGCTTCCACTACCTCCGCTGACACCCCAGCTGCCTGCTTGGCTACCTGCCAAAACACAGTTGCATCAGTGTTGGTGACAGCCGCATTGATATCAGTTGGCGGGGGCAACACAGTGAGGGTAGAGACTGCCGGAGTGGAATAGGCTCCCTCCTGTCGCAGCGCAAAAACTGCGTAAATGGACTGTTGCGCAATGAGTGGATCGGAGTCGAAAGCCTCCTGCTCAGTTGTTGAAGGTACAACCTGGAACCCAGCTTTAGGGTTAGCTGGGGCGCCGGAATCACTACGTACTACTACATAGCTGACATCTTGATCCTGGCTGCCCCGCCAAGAGAGAAGCACGCCATTACGGTTTGAAGAATAAGTCAGGCGCAAATTAGTTGGGGCATCGGGAGGAATCTGAGACAACAGACGGACAATTTCTGTGTCTTCATGGTCTACTGCCTGTGCATCAGCTAATGCCTGGCGTGCCCGGGCATAGTCTTTTGCCTCTACCGCTTTATGGTAAGCATCTAATGCGGATTGTTTGCGTTTCTCAGCAGCTGCTAGAGCCTCAGCTACCTGCAAAGCTACAGGATCTTTTTCCTCCCCAGCTGTGCCAATAAACGAAGTGTAAAGGCGACGTGCCCCCGCTAAGTCACCAGCAGCAATCATTTCTTTAGCGCTGGCTAAATCTGGACCTTTGCTGCCGCCGCCCCCCGTAGATACACTAACCACCAGCCTGCGAGCATCTTGGTCGTCGAGGCCAAGTGCTGTGAGGCGGTTAAGTGCCAATGTTGGGGTAAGTCCCTGGCGAGCTACCAGGTTATCTGCCAAGTCAGCAAACCAGGCTAGAATGAAGCTTTGTAAAGCAGCGTCAGTAGGAGACTTCTGCGCAATAACAGTCAGGGTTTTCTTGGCACTTTCCGTGGCATCATCAGAGCGGGTATTAGCAGCCGTCTTAGATTTTTTTATGTCAGCGGTGGTTACACGGCGGCGGCTGCGTCCGTCGACGACGGCGCTTAACTCATCAATTACGCGGATATCACTGGGGTGTGAGCCCCGCTCATGTATAAGCAGCACGTCAACAAGGCTGCGAAACGAGGGGTGCAGACGTAACTTTGAGGATGAAACCCCTAAGTCCGCCATCGACACCTTTAACTTAGGGTATACCTCTACCCCTCTTGCTTTAACTGCACCTGCCAGTTCCTTATCGCTAACAGATGTGCTAATCCCATAGGACGAAGCCGCTTTACGTAATTCCTCAGCTGTAACAGCACCAAGAGGATTATCTTGTTTAACGGCTAAAGCAAAAGCTTTAAGCTCCTCCTTGCGGATTTGTGAGGTCCTTTTAATTACCTCATCCCAAAAAGCGGGGTTGGAAATGTAATCACCCAGTGAGGCTTTGGAAGTTTTGACCAATTGCTTGATCGAAACCACCACAGGGATCCTGGTTTTGTTCAGGAACATTTCCAGGTCCCTGAAGTGCTTTGTCAGCTCGGCATTAGACATGCCAGGAGTGAGGGCGAAGAGTGCGGCAGCATCAGCCTTAGCTAATGCCGTAGTTACACTAGCGCGATCGGTTGCATCATTGAGCGCCCGAAGAGCGTCTGCAATAGCTGCCTGCTTGGATGCGTTCGCTTTCAGTGGTTGCAGAACGGAATCCCGATACGCTTTCTTGTCGAACACCGTAGTCTTCGCCTCACTCCTGTGCTTCTATTTAGGATCGGGTGGTGATTCGGGCGATCTGCTTCTTGGCCTCGTTGACTTCTTCTTGAGTCAGGACCGAGACCGCAGCCTCTGCCTTGAATGACTTACCGCTCTTCGGCTCGACGACGACCAAGGTGGCGACGCCTTCCGTTGAGACCTCCAGGGTGACATTAATGGGATCGTTCGCGTGCAGATACGGCAGGCCAGTGATGGTCGTGCTCGGACCTGAAACCATAGCTTTGTTCGCCTCTGGCTCTTCGGTTTCGGTTTCGCCGCCCTGCTCGTAAAGATCTACCGAGACGCTTGACTGGCCATCGTAGAGAATGCCACCTTCCATCGAAGCTGAGAGGGGTAGCGTCTCGTTAGCGTGCGCGAGGAAAAGAATGTACTCCTCGTATTCGTCCTTGCCCTTGCCGACTTTTCGAGCTAAATTGACTCCCAATCCGCGCGAGAGGACGTTGGTGACAACTGTGCGGCGCGGGCCGACTCCTGGCCGTGACTTTGAACCTGAGTCGCCGGATGCGGCGTCGCCATCTGCATTTGAGAATTCTGGCGCAGGCAGCTCACCTTGGCCAAAGATTGCTGCACCCTTGGCAACAGACAGGTCAAAGTCTGTGTTTTCTACGTTGAAGCCAGCTTCAGTCAGGGCCTCCCTGATCATGGGCATACGTGAAGAACCACCCACCAGCAGGTAACGGTCAACATGCAGCTTGGGGAACTTCTCCTGAGCCGTTGCGATGACACGTCGAGTGATTTCAATGGTTTGTGCTACCAAGTGTGAGGTAGCTGCTTCAAACTCTTCTCGGGTGACCTCAACGCGCTGCTTCTTGTCTTGGAAACGCAGCAGCAGGTTAGTGGAGGCGCGTACGGTGAGCATCTTCTTGGCGTCTTCGACCGCCACTCGCAGCTCAGTCATGAAATCGTCATCCAGCGAGGGGTCATTGTCCTCGTCAAGACCAGCCTGTTCAATGAAACGCTGCAAGAACAGGTCTTCTAGGCACTGGTCCCAGTCAGCGCCACCCAGCAGGCGGTTTCCGTCAATCGCGATGACTTCCACGTTGCCGGCGCGCGTCTTGAGGATGGTGGTGTCGAAGGTGCCGCCACCAAGGTCGAAAATGAGCAGGGTTTGCTCTTCTTCCTGACGGGCGCATAGTGAGATAGCAGCTGCGACGGGCTCGGGGATGATACCGACGACGTCGAGACCGGCAATTTCCCCAGCCTGCTTTGTAGCTTGACGCTCCTGGGTGCCAAAGTAGGCGGGCACGGTGATAACAGCTTTGTTGATATCAAGCCCGTTCTGGCTGTTGGCGTTGTTTACTAGCTCTTTAAGGATCAGCGCAGAGATAGATTCAGGAGTGTATTCCTGCCCCTGGAATTCGAGCGGGTATTCCTCACCCATGTGACGCTTAATCAGGGAGCACGCATTGTCAGGGTCGCTGACCTGAGTCTGCTTGGCCTGGCTGCCGACGTCAACGGTTCCGTCGTCGTTGAAGTACACAACCGAGGGGGTAGTGTCGTCGCCTACGAAGTTTTTGACGATTTCTGGAATGCCAAGTTCGTTGAGAAGGGCGACGGCGGAGTAGGTCGTCCCTAAGTCAATTCCATATACCTTGTCGCTCATGCGAGGGTTCCTTCCTGATTTTATTGATTTATGCCTGAGTGGGCGCGGTGTCTAAGGCCGCGTCATAGCGGTAAACGCTTACCTGTGCGGGTAGGAAAGCTCGCTCCGCACCAGGACGGATAAGTCCTTGTCGTAGCACCTTTGCCACGGTCCAATCCAAGGCGCGTTCACCTGTTCGCACAGACTTGCGTGAGGCGTGGACGGCCCTGTCAAAGGTATCGCCAGGTTTTGCTCCAACTGAGTCGATACCGATCAGATCGAGCGCTTCAATGAGTGAGTCGTGGAAGAACTCGAACTCAACGTCTGCCTGGTAGCCTTCGCCGTGTGCGCGGGCCAGCTCCACTGACTGCGCTGACTGGGTTACCAAGATTGCCAGTTTGACCATGACCGGCCCGAGCAGCTGCTGAATTTGGTCGTTCTGGAGTAGCTCAATGCGGCTTTGCAGTTTGCCTACTAAATCCTCGTAGAACTTTGCGCGCTCATTGAAGGCACTTAAATTCGTGTCTACGCCTGCGATAAGTTCAGCGATTTCAGAGTTAGTTACTTTAGCGTCCACATTGTCGCTAGTTTGGGTTCCTCCCGGGGTTGCATTAGCTGTTTCCGTAGAGGGGTAGCCAGGCGTAATGGCTGGCGCAGGGGGGTAATAGCCGGAATTTACCTCGCTATTTTGCCCATAGTCTGGAACGGTGCCACACGTATCGTCCATCGTAGGTCTCCTTCAGTTGTTACAGAGTCGACTGCAAGAGTCGCCAAACAGAAGGGCACGCCAAATGACCGCATTATGCGGTTGGTTGGGTGTCCTAACCGTCAAGTGTGGTATGTGTCAGCCACCAAGTGACTGGCAGAGAAATTTGCCACCCTTAGCCCATATGGGAATCGCTGTGGGTGCCGCAGCACCGTGCCCTGCGGGACACATTCTTTGGTGCATTGCTCTATTCTCCAGATGTATACGAAACGGTTAACGACCATTTCGCGAACTTTAGCTAGTCGCAACCGTATTAGTGCAGATCAGAACTGTTTTGTACCAGCCGATCGGGAAGTATCCTACATCACCACCATGTGGCTGTCCACATTGGATTGTCACGAAGCGCTGTCATTGTCTGCAATAGAGTCGTTGTTTTGTTAAAAGAGTGAAAGCTGTTGCAAGTACCATCTTGGATGGAGGCTTACCGGACACATCTTCGCAGAGCGGGGTAACTGTGGGTAGAACAGCCCAAACTCCTGTTCTTCGCTAGTGCGTTTAAGCGGTAGGGGTGGATTGGTAGTTAATTAAGCCGAAGGTGTCTGTTAGTGATGAAGATCAGGTTAAGTTCTAGACTATTTAGGGTGTGGTGGGTGCGAGGCAAGGTGGGTAGTGATCGCAGAGACATAGCAGTATTGTGGGCAGCACTGGAGTGGTTCATCATGACAATGAACATCATGTGACCACCACTACACGGGGGAGAGTGTTGTGAGGCTTGACGGGAAATTGACTGCTCGGCAGCTTTGGAAGATTGCATCTGACAAGGAACGTCGAACACCTGAATTGTTGGATGCGATTATGGTGCATCCTTTTATGTATCTGACTTTGTTTCGTTGGGCTATTATGTATGCTCCGAATGAACCTGATGCTACTAATTATTTAAAATTTGTTTTGCGAATTTTATGTAAAGTAAAATGTAGTTATCCGATGATGGATTATAGGGTTTTCCGGTAAGGGCTATTACCGAAAAAGAGTGATGGGACTTGGCGGCACGAGCTTGGGTTGGGGTATGGCCTGAGCTTGAGGCTCAAATGCGGCCTGAGGCTTAGCCTGTTGTACTACAGACTGAGGAGTGGTCTGAGGTGCAGGCTGCTGCAGGGTCATAGGATTTTGGTCAATGGCCGGATTAACAGTTAACCAAGGATTGACCGCTGGTACCTGTTCACTTGGGGGCGGATCAGGAGAAAAAATTTCATCAATCGCAGGTTCACTATCGCGGCGTCCTAACCCAGGCAAGCGAAACCCACGTTTAGGGGCCACAGCCTCAACCTCAGGGGCTGGGGGATCACTCAAACCGGAAATATAACTCGCACCAAGTGCGTCAACAGCTCAATCAGATAAAGCCCGATACGTCGCAGGATGATCAACAATCTCGTCTAACAGATCATAGCTAAGGTGCTGCCTATCGGACGCGATCGCCCAAAGTTGCTGAGCAGTCAAATCCTTATCAAGCCCCATAACAAACAGCCTTCCCTTTTTAGAGCTTTGGCCATATAACAGCCGTGGCCTTATCGACTTTTCCTTTAGCGGGCATCTCAACCACCCACAATGCCGTGTCCGTAGCTATAACCTCGGTCCCGTCATTGTGGGGAATATGTATCCGGTAAGTGACCATCATGCCCACACCAATAACTTGGCCGTCATTAGTGGAAATAGCTGGCTCACCAACGTCTAGTACCTCAATCCAAGCCCCCGGAATCCGGCCAGACGTGCTTTGCCAGATCGGTTTTTGACTAGCTACAGCCTTGCTGCAAACCTTGCTAAGACGCTTTTCACGCTGCGAAGCACTCTCGTTTTGCTTCCAGGGCACTACTGCTTTAACCGTGGTGATTGCCAAGGTTTTTTGTGCTTGGGTGGGGCTAGAATCTTTCGAATACCCATCTATCTGGGTAGGTGAAGCCCCCTCACCACTCTCGCTAGGCTCGTTAGTCTCGCTAGGCTCGTTAGTCTCGCTAGGCTCGTTAGTCTCGCTACTAGTGGAAGCTGAAGCTGTTAGGGCAGGCTTTAAAGCAGCCTTTTCTTCTTTTCCGTGGTTGAAAGCTGCCCAAGCTAGGAAGCCGCCCAACCCAACAACCACAACCAATATGGCCACAATCAAAGCCACTGAACCACGCTGACGACCAGTCACCGCATTCACCACCTATCAGTACCAGTTATGTTCTTGCCAAAAAGCCCAAGCTTGGCATGGGCTACCGTAGTGTTCTTTGATATAGCCCAGGCCCCACTTAATTTGCGTTACCGCGTTAGTGCGCCAATCGGGGGCAATCGATTCCATCTGTCGGCTGGTAAAGACTGAGGGATTCCATACGCACCCGAGCCAGGGTTTTCAGCCGCGTAATTCCAGTTGGATTCTCTGTCCACATGATTTCAAGGCACTGGTATTGGCCCTCATCCCACCCATAGGCGGGCAGCATTGATTTAGCAGCCGCTTTAGCTGCCTCAGGCGGTAGAGGCCCACCTACACCCTAATAGCCACCACTGCCTGGGTCAACAATCGAGGAGTCACCAATCTTTTTAATCTTCACCTTTGAGTGTGGGTTGTGCTTGATAATGGCCTGGCCAGTAGACACTAGTTGGCTTAGCTCGCTGGCGGTGTAGTTCGTTACGAAGTACTCGTTAGTGCCATAGTTTTCAACAGTGATAGAGCCGTTAGCTGATACTTGGCCTATATAGGCCACATGCCCGAACTGCGCATGCCAACGCCCGCCCTGAGAGCCGGGCTGGAACGAAATAATGTCGCCAGTGCTTGGTTTATCAGTCTTAACCCAGCCAGGCAGGGCCGTGGGAAGGCCCCATTGGTAGCCGTTACCACCGCTAGGGGTAGTGCTGTGGTTAACGTGTTTCCAAGGCTCGTGTAACACCCCGTCATCGCGGTTAACCCGCCAAATCACGAAGTCTGTGCAGTTACCAAAATAGTAGCCAGTAGCCGTGTTTTCCTCGTTAAAGGGCTGGTCTTTATATGGGTAATCATTACCCATACCATCAGCCACCACACCAGCAACAGCCACAGTAGCTTGGTTTTTAGATTCTTCTTCACCAGTAAGCCAGGCTGGCAAGAAACTAGAAATAATTGATAATACCAGCATAACTAACGTGATAATGATACAAATTGCTAAAACAGTGCCAGAAATTTTAGCTACAACTAAACCTATAATTCTAGAGATTATCCCGGCTATGTTCCTAGCCGCCCAGTTGACCACTCGCCTAGCTGCACGTGCGGGTGCGGTTTTACTGGTAGCTAATTCCTTGTGAACCTGACGGCTGGCTTGACGTTTAGAGCGGGCTCCAACCACTCTGCTAGTTAAACTATTAACCTGGGCTTTAGCGGGTTGGCCAAGGGTCTTACCTGTAACATTATTGACTTTACCGTTAACTTTAGAGTCTACCTTTTTACCGATAGAAGTCCCAGTGCTGCGGCCCAGACTAGAAGCGTTTTTCAGGTTAGTTTTAACCGCCCCACCCTGGCTATCAGCCAACGAATCATTATTATTCCTAGTGTCGACGGGGGCTTTGATCTGTTGCTTAACTACATCATAACTGGTTTTTCCTACTAATTCAGCGCTTTTAAAACCAACTTTTGCGCCAAACTTAGTTACCGTAAAAGTTTTTTGAAAATGCTGGTTGTGCGTGAGTCTATATGCAGGTTACTGTATTTATCTTGCGTGACAATTGTGTTAGACGATTGTCTAAAATTCAGTACCATCTAGAACACCTCGCCAAACTTTGTGGTGTAAAGCTGGTAAAGCTTGGTTGAAGTAGGAATACGCGAGTCAAACGGCACCATGGCCACACCCATCTTCAACAACCCATAACCAGGCCCAACATTTTGGAAATAGCTACGGTGTTTATCCGACCAGTGGAACAAAGACTGTAACGTAGAAGCATCAGTCGCAGTCTGGTTAAGCAAAACCAGACTGTCAGAATTAGCCAACATAAGCCGGGCGCGCTCACACCTACCAGTTGAACGCGTTCTACCGTTACGCCATACTTTGCCCGTACGTTTTGAAACACCTACCGCGCAGACTGCCTGGATAAAGTTCAAACCAAGAGCTTGTACATAGCACGATGCTTAGCTTTACAAGCTTCGTGACGCAAGGGGTATTCCACCCCGTCATAAACACGCCTTAGATTAGCCACAACACACTCCAATCAATCAGACCATGTTGCAACCACCCCTAGAATCTGGCCCTTGCAACCTTGGCGGGGGGCGGGTAGCCTTAAAGGCGATTCGGAAGGGGTAATTCGATGAAGAAATTGTCGATTGCAGTGTCCACTATGGCATGTGCTGCGTTAGTGTTGTCTGGTTGTGGTAATAGTGTGTCTGATGATAGGGCTGAGGCTTACGCCTCGCTTTCGTCTATGACTAGTTTAAGCTCCTCGCAAGCTCAAGAGTATAAGCAGAGGCTGACGGTGGCCCCTGATTCTGCTGCTATTAAGAGTGTTCTCGCTGAGGCTAAGGCCGCTAATGAGAAAAGGCGGGCAGACGACGCTGCCGCTGCCGCTAAAGAGGCAGCCGATGACAAGATCATTAAGAAAACTGAAGCTGCCCTGTCTGGAACAAAATTAGTTGGTCTTAGTGATGAGTGTAAGGGGATTACTGTAGCCCTTAATGCTGATAAGACTGTGGAAGTTAATGTAAGTCCCAATAGATGTGTTGATCCTAACGGGAAAAATTGGGAAATCACTGTGGAGGAATGGGCGAAAGGTAAACCGGTGTTGCGTTTCAGTAATGATCCGGTAGCGTATAGCGTAACGATAAATGGTGATGGTACGGTTTCTCTTGAAAACTCGGGTGTCTATAAGTTCACTATTACTAAGTAGAGCTGTTTCTGTAGAGTAACTCTTTAAAAGTGTTGGGTGTTAAATATTTGACACCCAACACTTTTGTTTTCGCCTTATATTTAGGTTGTTTGAATTAATTGGTGGTGTATTAACTAATAAGTATGTTGTGACTCTAGTTTATGAGCCACTATTGTAGATTTTAATCGGGGCAGGTAACCTTTAGCCTCAGCAGCGCCGAATCTAGCGGCGACTGCTAGGCAGCTTCAGGGGGCGAATAGGTTTTTTGTATGGCAGATATTGCGGTGGAAGCTCGCGGGCTTAAACGCAGCTTTAACAAGGGCAAGTTTGTGGCTGTTAACGGATTAATCCTGGACATTAAATACGGTCAGATTCACGCCCTGCTAGGCCCTAACGGTGCAGGTAAAACCACTACCGTGAAAATATGCTGACCACGCTCCTGCAGCCAGATAGTGGTAGCGTCAAAATCGCTGGCGTGGATGCGATTAAAAACCCAACCAGTGCCCGGCGTAAGTTAGCCCAGGTACTACAAGACGTACAGTTAAGCCAATACGCTAGAGCTCGCCGACCAGATCAGCCTGATCGGCGCGGGTAAGCTAGTTATTAGCGGCCAGGTGCAAGACATTGCCGCCTGTGCGGGTTTTGGCCGCTGCTCTACTTTCACCCTGACCCCAGCCCAAGACAGCCTCCTGAAGCTGAGCGAGTTACTGTCGGGCGCCGTCGTACACGAACGCAGGCCGCTATCCGCCCAGTGGCTGCACACTATCTACTGGCCACAATAATGCTGGTGGCTACCTTAACTGCCACGTTGATCCAGTATTTAGCGCAGCGTGCTTGGGGCGGGGTTGATCCTACCGCTGCTTGGCTGCGTGGTGGGTCGATCGGCATGTGGACCACGGTTACCGCAGCGGCCTTGTTTGGCATGCTAGCGAAACGGTTGCGTCAAGGTTTACGGCGTGAGGCCCTCTATCCCGGGCATAAGCAGGAGAACATGATGAGCACTAAAACAACACGGGTACAGGCCATGGCGGTGTCAGCTGGGACGGTCATAGAGCCAGTTCTATGAAATTTTTAGGGCTTCTATGAAGTCAAAATAGGGTTCTATGAAGTAAAAATGCCTTAAAAACGGCTTCTATGACATAGAAACCCCCTTCTATGACATAGAAACAGGGCTCTATGGCATAGAATTAGCTCTATGATCAACGATCTTGAGGACCTCAAGGTTGATACTTGCCAAGTCGATGCTGACGGCAAAACACTCGAAACATTCAACGTTCCAGATACAGATGGCCAGGTGGTGGCTGGTAGTTGCCGGGAAGATCTAGATGAAGAACTAGTCTCCCGTTATATTGCTGCTGTACGTGAAACCACCCCGCGACTGGTTAACGAAAACGACACGGATGTCCTTTACTACACTGGCGTCGTCGCAGACCGCGCGGGTACAGAGCTCACGGTGGCTGGCCTATATGCGTTAGGTGAGTACCCACAGCGACTTCTGCCTCACCTGACACTTACAGCGGCAGTTGAAGGTAGAGGTGATGAACGGGCAGTTAACCGCCGCGATTTCACTGGAGCCCTACCGGTAATTCTCGACGACGCCCTGGAATGGGTTAGGCAAAACGTAGAATCAAAACAAACCGTCACTAGTAAAGGTGATGGCAACACAGAATATGCACTGCCCATGGTGGCAGTGCGCGAGGTAATCGCTAACGCACTGGTTCACCGTGACCTGTCTGAAGCCTCGCGTGGCAAAGGCATTGATCTGAGAATCACCCATGATGGGTTCCGCCTGACAAATCCAGGTGGTCTGTGGGGGATCACAGTTGACCGGCTTGGTTCTGGTGAACACCCCGCAGTAAATGAGAAGCTCTATCAGATATGCCGCAACGTCCAAGGCCATAATGGGCGAGTTATTGAGGCCATGGGTACAGGGATTCGTCAGGCGCGTCGGGAACTGCGCGACGCCGGAATGGCTGAGCCACGCTTTTATGACAACGGGGTGTCCTTCACGGTGCGTTTCCCAAACTCGGCCCTAATTCCCGACGGCGATCTGACCTGGCTTGGTGGGCTCGGCTCAACTTTGGGCTTGAACCAGAACCAGAAAAAGGCGCTGGTAGACATGCGCCACGGTCGTATTTGGAGCAACAGCGACTACCGCGACCAGTTCGGCGTGAGCGCTGAGCAGGCGCGAAGTGAGCTGCGTGAACTTGTGGAGCGAGGCCTGGCCATTGCCACCGGCCAGCGCCGCTGGGTGCGCTACCAGCTCGCACAAAATCACCAGCGTTAGCAGCGCCAGCGCTACTAGCAGCGCCAAAGCCGGCAACAAACTAGCACTAGCAACACCACCACTAAAAACTCACGCCTGCCGATCGGGACAGTACCCGGGGCAGGCGTGAAATTATGTGGCTTAAAGGCCGAGGCAACTAACTACATGTAACTATTTGCCAGACTTAGCGGCTTGGGCCAAAACCGTGGCGCGAACCGTAGCCGCATCCACATAACCCGGCATGACGGCGTCGCCAATAAAAGCAAAGGCGTGCCGTTAATACCAACGTTATAGGCGTCCTGACGCGACTTCTTAACCGCATCAACATTAGCCTGAGAGTTCATGTCAGTCTTGAACTTAGCCAGGTCGGGCACGCCCGCCTGCTTAGCCAAAGCCACCAGCGACTCCTCAGTGTAGGTGGGGTGATCGCCATCCTTCGCACTGGCATAAGCCGCCCGCTCAAACTCCCAGAACTTACCCTGGGCTGCCGCCGCCAAACCAGCCTGGGCCGCCAGCGGGGAAGTGGGGCTGATCTGCGCCAAATCATGCCACTCGATACGCAAAGTACCGTTATCGATCAAATCCTGCAGCTGCGGCTGTACCTGCTTAGCGAACTGCGTGCAGTACGGGCAGGCAAAATCGGAGAACAGCACCATGGTCACCTTCGCGTCCGGGCGCCCCAAAGCACGCGGGTCGTCGCTCTGGCGGCGGGCGGCATTAGCGATCACCTGCTTGGCGGCCTCCTGGGTGGGTTCACTTAGCGCCTGGGGAGTCTGGTTAGTGCCGACGTCGCTCTTAGCGGCGCCAGCATTAGTGCCAGTGATGGCGGTGGATTGAGCCTGACCGGTGGTGGCCTCCTTATCTCCCCCCACTGCCCATAGCGTCACCAAGGCGCCTAGCAGCAGCGCGATCACCATGCACAGCACCACGATCAGCTGCTTCGCCCGCATCAGCTGCTTTCCAGCTCAGCTGCGGTTTTGCTGCTGGTAGTTTTAATCTCCGACGTCGTAGCGGTAGGTTCACTCACTTAGCGGTCTCCTTCTCCTGGGCCTCAACCTCGTCACGTGCCGCAATGAATGCGCTCACGCAAGCACGCACATCCGCCTCAGAGTGGGCGGCCGATAGCTGCACCCTAATACGGGCCTGGCCGCGCGGCACAACCGGGAAGGAGAAAGCCGTGACATACACGCCGTGCTCCAGCATTGCGCTAGCGATCCGGGCGGCCTTAACGGCGCCGTCGTCACCAGGGAACATAACCGGCGTGATCGGGTGAGAACCAGGCAGCAGCTCAAAACCAGCCTCAGCCATAAGCTGACGGAACAGCTGGGAGTTAGCACGCAGCTGGGCGCGCTCGGCGTCAGCGTGGCGGGCAATCTCTACCGCTTTAGCGCTACCACCCACCACAGCCGGGGCCACAGTGTTAGAGAACAGGTAGGGGCGGGCGCGCTGACGCAGCAAATCCACCACTTCCTTAGGGCCACTAATGTAACCACCGCTAGCCCCACCCAGGGCCTTACCCAGGGTACCGGTCAAAATGTCTACGCGCCCGCGCACCCCTAGAAGCTCGGGTGTGCCCGCGCCAGTGTCACCCACAAAACCGGTGGCGTGGGAGTCATCAACCATCACCAGGGCCCCAAACTCGTCGGCCAAATCGCAAATCTCAGACAGGGGAGCGTAGTAGCCGTCCATGGAGAACACACCGTCGGTGACAATCATTAGCCGCTTGCAGCCATTAGCCTTCGCAGCCTCAAGCTGTTTGCGCAGGTCAGCCATGTCTGCGTTGGCGTAGCGGAAACGCTGAGCCTTGCACAGGCGCACGCCATCAATAATGGAGGCGTGGTTGAGGGCGTCAGAAATAACGGCGTCCTCCTTGCCTAGCAGCACATCAAAAATGGCGCCGTTGGCGTCAAAACAGCTGGAGAACAAGATGGTGTCATCCATTCCCAGCCACTGGGAGAGCTGCTCCTCCAGCTGAGTGTGGGGGGTCTGGGTGCCGCAAATGAAACGCACAGAGCTAAGGCCAAAACCCCAGCGGTCTAGCGCCTCATGGGCGGCCTGGGCGATACGCGGGTCACCCGCTAAACCCAGGTAGTTGTTGGCGCAGAAATTCAGTGAATCCCCGGCGGTGGTGGCGATGTGGGCGCCCTGGGGGGTGGTGATTACCCGCTCGTGCTTGGTCAGCCCGGCGGCGTCGATCTCGGCCAAGGTGGCGGCCAGCTCGTCTTTAAAAGTGAACATGAAACTTTCCCTTTGAATAATTATGTGGTTATGCAGCAGCGTTGCTGGCGGTGGCGGTAGAAGTGGTGGCGCGGTGGGGCCAAGCCCTAGTATGCCGGCGCCGCGCCTAGCAAGACTGCAAAAGCAGCAAGCGCGCAAAGGAGGCGCCTGGACGCACCGGTGGGGTCAGGCAGTCCAGTCAATAATGACCTTGCCGCACTTACCTGAACGGGCGGCGTCGAAACCTTCAGCCCAATTCTCCGGGGTGACCCGGTGGGTGATCACCGAACGGATCTGGTCACGCAGCTGGGGAGAAGAGCCCAGCATGAAGTCAGCCTTGTACCAGGTGTCAAACATTTCACGACCATAAACCCCTTAATGGTGAGCATATGGGTGATTACCTGGTTCCAGTTAATGTCATAGCTGGCGCTAGGCAGCCCCAGCATGGCGATGCGGGCCCCATAGTTACACACGTCCAGCATCTGGCGGGTGGCGCTAGGGGCACCAGACAGCTCCAGGCCAACGTCGAAGCCTTCAGTGATCCCCAGATCCACCATAACCTCGCGTAGGTCCTGCTCACGAGTGTTTACGGTGACGGCGCCGGTCACCTTAGCCAGTGACAGGCGGAAATCGGATAGATCAGTGATAACCACATTGCGAGCGCCGGCGTGCTTAGCGATAGCCGCGCACATAACCCCAATCGGGCCCGCGCCGGTGACCAGCACATCCTCAGCGGTCAGGGGGAACTGTAGGGCGGTGTGTACAGCGTTACCGAAGGGGTCAAACAAAGCCCCCAGGTCAGGGTCAATGTGGTCAGCCTGTAGCCACACGTTACCGGCGGGCACAACCACATAGTCGGCAAAGGCGCCGTCGCGGTTAACCCCAATGGAGTTAGTGTGCAGGCACATGTGGCGTCGCCCAGCACGACAGTTACGGCAGCGACCGCAAGTAATATGCCCCTCCACACTCACGTGCTGGCCGGGGGTTAGACGCAGGCCGTTAACCTCACCCACACCATCCATGCCGGAGACGCCCGGGCCCACCTCTACGATTTCACCGTAGAACTCGTGGCCCAAAGTCTGGGGCGGGTTAAGCATTTCAGCCGCAAAATCATCCCAGCCGGCTAGGTGCAGATCCGTGCCGCACAAGCCAGTGCGCATCACGCGGATCTTCACTTCCCCAAAGCCAGGTGAAGGTTCAGGAACCTCGGTTAGCTCAAGGCCAGGGCCGGGGGCGGGTTTAATCAAGGCGCGCATGGCTGCTCCCAACTAAAAAGAGTTAACCCCTTAAGTTTAGTTCCCGACCTTGTTATTTAGCTGTAATTTTCGCTTGGTACTTGGAGCCGACGCCGCCCGCTCGCCACCGCGCTGCGCCTAGGGCCGCTGCACCTAGGGCTGCTGTACCTAGACGCGACACAAGGGTGCAGATGGTACGCAGCGGGGCGGGCCTAGCAGGCCGAGGCGAGCGGGCGGCGTCGCACTGCTATTCAGACTGCCAGGCGTTCCAGAGATTGGCGTAATGTCCTTTTCTCGCCAATAACTGAGCGTGGCTGCCAAGCTCAGCGATACGCCCGTCAATAACCACCGCGATCCGATCGGCGTCGGCAGCAGTGTAAAGCCGGTGCGCAATAGCCACCACAGTGCGCCCCGCCATGAGACTGCCCCAAGGCATTCTCAGTGGCGTGAGCAGTGGTGGGGTCAATCAGGCTGGTGGCCTCATCCAAAATCAGCGTATGCGGGTTAATCAAAGCAATACGCGCCAAAGCCAACTGCTGGGCCTGGGCTGGGCTAAGCGCATGGCCGCCAGAACCCACCGGCGTATCTAAACCCGCCTCCAACTCATGAGCCCAGGTGGCGCCAATAGCATCCAGGGCCTGCCACAGCTGACTATCGCTAGCCTCAGCGGCAGCCAGGCGCAGGTTTTCACCCAAAGTAGCGGCAAAAACATGGTGCTCCTGGGTGACCAGGGAAATTTCCTGATGCAGCACGTGTTCAGGCAGCTGAGAAACCTCCACGCCACCCAAAGTCACTGAACCCGAAGTGGGCGGGTGAATACCAGCCAGCATTCGCCCCAACGTGGATTTACCAGAACCCGAGGGGCCCACAATAGCCAGCCGCTCACCAGGAACCAGATCCAAATCAATATGGTGCAGCACCGGGTGGCCCTCACGGTAAGCATAGGAGACGTCACGCACCTTAATGCGGTTATCTTCAGGCAGCTTATCGGTGGTTTCAGTTTCGGTAGGCACCAACTCCACGCCCACAATACGCCCAAAGGCAACCGTGGCGCTTTGCACCTCATCAAGCCACACAATCAGATCAAACACCGGCACGCGCAGGTTAAGGCCATACAGCGCCATAGTAGTGATTGCCCCCAGGTCAACCAGCTGATGCTGGTGCAGGTACAGACCCAAAACCAACACCGCCAAGGGCGAGAGCAAAGTGAAAATATTTAGCCAGAAAAACGCCTTACCACGCAGCGCACCGGCATAAACATCCACCGCAAACAGCTCTTTAGTGCGAGTAAACAGGTAATGGCTACGGCGCGCCCCCAGATTAAAGGCGCTAACCGTGTCAATCTGGTCAATACTTTCAGCAATTACCCCATCAATAGTGGCGTACTGGGATCCAACCGTACGGTAGGCGGGCACGGCATAGTGCAAATACCAGCGCACAGCCGGAATACAGGCCAGCAGCGGCAGCCAAATAGCCAGGCTCAGCAGCGGCGCGGTGATTGTGGCCGCAGCTAAAGTCACCACCAAGGTCACCGCCAGCGTCATCAGCCGGGCAATACCGCGTTGAATCACAAACTGTAGTGAACGCAGATCATGCTGGGTGCGCCCCAGCAGGTCACCCGTGCCCGCAGCCTCAATCACCCCCAGGGGTAGGCCAGTGATTTTAGCCAGCAGATCTTCACGCAGCTGGGCGAAAATTATTTGCCCCAGTACGCGCGCACTCCACTCACCCAGGCCCGTACACACCATGCCCATGCCGGTAAGCACCAAAGCCCACACCACCAGGGTAGTTACCTGGCTGCTCAAAGCGCTGGTGGGGATAGTGGCGCTCGCGGAGGTCACTAGGTTGACGATTTTGCCCACAATACGTGGAATCATCACGCCGGTGGCTGCCCCGGCCAGCTGCACGGCGGTTACACCGGTCAGTGCCAACCAGTGGTGGCGCATCAGACCGGCGGCAGCGCGTCCCGACTGGCGCGAGTTAGCTACAGGAAGTCGTTTCATCAGCGCTCCTGTCCGTGGTTGGGTCGCTTGCCGGCTTGCCGGAGGCGCTCTCGACGGCGGCCTGGCTGGGGGCTGCCGGCTCGCTGCTGGGGGCTGCGACGGCGGCCTGGGTGCCTGGCTGAGTGGCTGGCTGGGCGCTTTGGATGCCCTGGGCGCGCTCCACTACCGCCCGGTAGGCGGGCACCTGCTGACGCAGCTGGTGGTGGGCGCCACGAGCCACCTCGGCGCCGTCGTCATCAATAAAAATAACCTCATCGCAACGCCCCAAAATCAGCGGCGAAGCGGTAGTAATAACCGTGGTGCGTCCGGCGCGCTCAGCAGCCAAATCGGCGGCAATATTGTTTTCAGTGTGCGAATCAAGCGCGCTAGTGGGCTCCAGCAGCACCAACACGGGGGCGTCAGTTGCCAGAGCGCGGGCCAAAGCCAGACGCTGACGCTGACCGCCAGAAATATTGCGGGCCTTCTCATTTAAAAGCCCATACAGGCCACCTACCGAATCCACCAAGTCATCGCTGTGGGCCAGGTCCAAAGCCTGCTGGGTCTGGGCTTCAAGCTCGCTGGGCAGATCAGCAACAGGGCTTGTGGCCATCACCCCCGAATTGGCGTGCCCCTGCTGGGCCACCAACTCCAAGGTGTCTTGCGCCTGGGGCTTGGGGGCGTCATTACCCAGCACCGCCTGGTAGAGCGGGCCGGCAAAAGCTTGGGCGGTGGTAGGTGAAACCACCACCGTGCGGCGTACCTGATCCAGCGGCAGGCTACGCAAATCCACCCCATCAAGGGTTACGGTGTCGGCGTCGTCGAAACGGCCCAGGCGCATGGCCAAAGTGGCGCTAACCTCGGGGGCGGAGGCCACCAACGCAGTTAACTTACCGCCGCTGATAGTGACCCCACTGGCCTCGTCATGTAGCGTCCCTAGCGGGTTGAGCGTAACGGCCTGGCTGGCCTGATCATTTACGCGCGGCTGGATGTTCAGCAGGCGCAGCACCTTACGCATAGACACGCGCGTGAAGGCATTAACCACCACCAGCTCGGTGATAGCCCGCATGGGCAGCAGCAAGAAACTGGTGTAACCAAAGAACGTCAGCAGCTGGCCCGGCTGCAACTGTCCAGAGAGCACCTGCTGAGCGCCCAAAGCCACCACGGCGGCGGTCAGCAGGGTGGGGGCGGCCTCAGAGAAAACCGCCAGGGCCGCCTGGGAGGGAGCGGCTTCAATGCCCGCCTGCTTAACGCGCTGGGATTGGGCCCGGTAGCGCTCGTTGAAGGCGTTCTCGCCGCCAATGCCGCGCAGGATCCGCAGGCCGACGACGGCGTCCGTGGCCACGTTGGTGAGCTCACCGTTTTCTTCACGGATAGTGCGGATACGTTTTTCGATTAGCTTGGAAATCCAGCTGATAAGCACCGTGATAATGGGCAGGGCAACCAGGATGGTTAAACCCAGCGACAGAGACTGGGTCAGCATTAGGTAAATCACCAGTATCATCGCGGGCACATAAGCCAGCAGGTTGCACAGCGACACCATCCAAAATCCCAGGTTTTCTGGGTCGTCACCGGTTGTGGCCACGGCGTCACCCAGGGAAATGTCGCGTTTCATGGCGCTACCGAGCTGGCTGGTTTTGCTTAGCAGCATGCGCATAACCAAAACCTCATGCATCACCATTAAGGCCGTGTAGTTCAGGGTGCGCCAAGAACCCACCAGGGAGGTCACTAGGCATAGTAGAACCAGCCCGGTTACCGTGCCGCGTAAGCTCACCCCGGGGGTGAGGGCGTCGTCGAGCAGGGTACCTAGCAGCTTGGGGATTAAGGCAAACCCAATGCCTTGAAGCAGGGTTAAAACTAGGTAGAGGGCCAGAATTTGCCAGGATTCTTTGTATAAATAGCGCCAAATACCGCCAGCTGTGGTGGGTAGAGGATCCGGCAGCTGTTGGGAGCGACTAAAAAAATTTACGTACCTGCTGGTAACCGATATTTTTTTCATGATCTCTACAGAAAGTAGGGCTACGACAAAGTAGGGGAGAATTTACCCTAAAATTGAAAACAGCCCGCAGCCAAAGTTTAAACAGTGGCGGCGAGCTGCTGGCGCGCCCGAAGGGACTCGAACCCCCAACCTTCTGATCCGTAGTCAGACGCTCTATCCATTGAGCTACGGGCGCATGTCGTTTCCGACAAGAAAGAACTTTACACACCTATATGCGCGGGCGCAAATCCAAATGCTGTGACGCTAGACATACTAGGTTTTGAGAATAAAAAGGTGGGGGCGACTCTTTCGAGCCGCCCCCCACAGGGGTTAAATCAACGCGTTAGCCGCGCTGTTTAACCGAGATCAGGCCTCGCTACCGGCCTCAGCGTCGCGACGCTTGCGCAGGGCCAGGGCGCCTGCACCAGCTGCGGCCAGGACCAGCGCACCAATGCCGATGGCGATGGTGGTACCGGTGCGGGCCAGCGGCTCGCGGTTGTCGTCGCCCTTGCCGGGCTTACCGGGCAGAGCAGAGGGCTTGCCGCTGGGCTTGCCAGGCAGGGCAGAAGCCGAGCTGGAAGCGGACACACTCGGAGCAGCGGTGGGCTGAGCCGGGTTGGTCGGAGCAGCGGAGCCAGTGGGCTGCGCGGTCGGGGGCAGCAGAGCCGGTGGGCTGCGCGGTCGGGGCAGCAGAACCGGTCGGAGCAGCGGTGGGCTGCTCGGTCGGCTGAGCGGTGGCGTCACCAGCAGGGGTGCCGGCGATGCGCAGCTCGGCTACGCCAACCTTGCCCTTGTCGCTGGTCAGGGTGATGCGCACGAAGCGGCCCTTAGCACCAGACTTGAGGGTCAGGTCCTGGGGAACCATTGCTTCGCCGCTGAGGCTGCCAGAGCCAGCGTCGGTCCAGGTCTTACCGTCAACGGAGACCTCGGCCTTCCAACCGGTGGCGGGCATGGAGTCCACGCCGTCGTTGCCCTGGTTGGGTACGTACTGCACCTTGGAGATGTTGTAGACCTTGCCGGCGTCCAGGGTGATCGGGGCGCCAGAGGAAACCACAGCGTAGGTGAAGACGTTGTCGTCAACCATTGCCTCAGGCTTGCCGTTACGCGGGTCAGCGTCAGAGGTAGAAGCGTCCGCAGTGGCAGTGGTAGCGGCGGCGGTAACGTCGCCACTGGCCTTAAGGGCGATGGTGGGCAGGTAGTCGCTACGACGCCAGTCAATGGTGAAGTCGTTGCTCATCCAGATGTTGTACTGCTCAAGCACGGTGGTGTCGGCACCGGCGGGGGCGTTGAGCTCCCACAGCTGGTAAGTACCTTCAGGAGCCTGCTGGAGCTGGTTGTTAGCGTCCAGGTAGGAGCCGTCCCAACGCACCAGGCGGGTGCTAGTGCGGTTCCAACCCTTGTCACTCATGGAGATGAAGACCTTGTCAGACAGGACCTCGTACTTGCCGTCGTCGGTCTTGCGCATGGCCACCAAACCGGAGCGGATCAGCGGTACGTCAGCCTTGAAGTAGACGTGCGGACGGTCGTTGAACATGGTGAACTGGTGGCCAGCCTTGTTAACAACCTTCAGCTTCTCGGTAGCCAGAACCGGACCGGTCTTGTACAGGGTCTTGGACTCGGCCAGGTTACCGCCCACACCCACGAACGGGATGCGCAGGGTCTGAGCAGCGTTGTCCGGGGTCAGGGTGACGTAACCACCGTAGAAGTCACCGTTGCCAATGCCAGCGGGAGCGCTGACCTTGACGGCAATCTTTGCGGAAGAACCAGCCGGAACGGTTACCGAGGTGCCATCGGTGGAAACGGTGGCGCCGTTGGTGGTGCCACGGGTGGGCTTGGAGGACTCACCAGTGGTGGTGACGGTGTCCACGTGACCAAGCTTGTAGGTCACAGCCTCAGAACCAGAGTTGGTCAGGGTGATCTCGTGGGTCTTTTCACCGGCAATCTGCTGGCCCAGGTTCAGGCGAGAAACGCTCGGCAGAACCTTGGTGGAAGCAGCGCGGTAGACGTCGATCAGACCGGCACCCTGACGGGCGGTGGGCTCAAGCAGGCTCTTGTCGCCGTTGCCCTCGCTCCACAGACGCGGAGAACCGGTGGACTGCAGACGTGCGCGCACGCCCTCACTGGTGCTGGCGTTCTTGGCGTCCTTGAGCTCAGGGTGTGCCTGCAAGATCAGGGCAGCTGCACCAGCAGTGTAGGGGGTAGCCATGGAGGTACCGGAAATGGTGTTGAACGGACCGCCGTGGTCAAGCGGCCAGGTGGACCAGATCAGACCACCGGGGGCGGCTACATCCGGCTTCATTTCCAGCTTGCCGTTCAGACCCCAAGAGGAGAAGTCTGAAACCAGACCACCGGTGCTGACCGGGCGGTCACCGAAGGTATCGCCGAAGGTGACAGTGGTGTCAGCCTTGAGGGCTGCACGCAGAGCGTCACCGTCAGCCTGGGTGATGGAAACAGCGGGGATCTTTACCGGGTCGGCCGCGTTGGTCAGGTCCATGCCGAGGGTGCCGGCCTGGTTGTTGTCGATGATTACACCGACGGCGCCAGCCTTCTGAGCGTTAGCGGCCTTGGTGCCGAAGGTGCAGCCACCACGGCGGATAAGCACGTACTTGCCCTTGAAAGCGTTAGTGTCGCTGGGGGCGGTGCACAGCTTGCCGTCTTCAGAGTCGGCCTCACCGGAGGCAACGACCGGGTAAGCAACGTTGGAGCGAACGAAGTCGCCACCGTTGCTACCGACGTTGTAGAAGAACTTGTTGTCTACGCCGCTAGCGGTGAAGTAGTAGTTGGTTTCGACGGTGTTGTCCACACTGGCGACAGTGATGGCCTCGGTGGCAGCACCAGGAGCACCCAGGGTCCACAGACCGTCAGCGCCGTCGTTACCCTGAGCGATAGCCACAACCACACCAGCGTCAACCATGGTCTTTACGGCCTTGGTGGTGGGGTAGTCGGGCAGAACCATGTAGGCAGCACCCAGAGACATGTTGACTACGTCCATGCCGTCCTTGGTGGCCTGCTCCATGGCAGTGATGATGATGTCGGTGCTGGTCTTGCCGTCGCAGCCAAACACACGGTAGGCAGCCCAGGGAAGCCTCAGGGGCTACACCGCGAACCTCGGTGCTGGAACCAGCGGCGCCGCCACCGGCAGCAATACCGGCAACGTGGGTACCGTGACCGCCACAGTCATCCGGAATCGGGTCCGGCTTGGGGTCGTAGGTGCCGTTCGCGCCGTAGTCGTCACCAACGTAGTCGTAACCAGCGATGACGCGAGAGTTCGGGAAGCCTACAGCGCCGTCAGCCTTGGCGCCGTCGCCCTTTTCACGGGAGGTGCCGGAACCAGAAACGCCGGTACCACCGAATTCACGGTGGTCAATGTCAATACCGGAGTCGATGATACCGATCTTGACGCCCTTACCGGTCAGGCCAAGTTCGCTCTGAGCGCGGTCAGCGTTGGTCATACCCAGGGGAGCACCCCAGGAGTACTTGGTTTCACCTTCGCTGGTGGTCAGGTCCTTGGAGGTCTTGACCTCGGGACGCGGAACCTCGATAACGGGCTGAACGCTTACAACGCCAGGCAGCTTGGCCAGCTGAGCGGCCTGAGAGTCGCTGACAGAAACGGAAACACCGTTCCAGACCTGGTCGTAGTTGTTGGTGATCTTAGCGTTGATGCCGGCGTCCTTGATGGCCTCGGCGAGCTTGTCCTGCTGGGTTTCGATCGAGGACGCGCTACCACCGTTGGATACCGAAGGCGCAGACAGGGTTACTAGCCAGTGGCCGGGCACATTAGTGGCCTGGGTGCCATTGGCAAGCTGCAGGGCTGAAGTGAAAGTCCCTGACGGAATATTTGCGGTAGGAGATGCCACAACGGGAGCCGCAAGCGCGCAGGCAGTTGCCACGCTCAGCGTAAACGCCGTGATCCTCCTCCGGTTCAAACTGGGTTTGAGCACTGGTTTCTCCTTGCTATGCGGGAGTTTATGTAGATTAGCTACACAACCACCCTTAACCTTGCCACATCTCTAAGCGAAATTGTGGCTAGTTTTCATAATCTGAGACGTAAACCGGCGAATTTAATTATCAAAATTCGCCGGTTTATCGCATCAGAATCTCACTTAACAGTGACTTCAGTACTAGTGAGAATGTCTTTACCACCCTGCTTGAGGATTACGCTTAGCTTTGCGCCAGAAGGTACGTCCTTAAGCGAAACAGTGGTGCGGGTTTGTAGGTTAGCACTGACATTGTAGGGACCACGCCAGTAGCTGTACCAGTATGTGGAATTACCCTGCTTCTTAGTGGTCACCCACTTGATGGTGATCTGGTAGTCGCCCTTGAGGCCGTTTACCTGTACGACGGCGTTCTGGTTGGATACGGCGTTACCGACAATGAACACGCTCGCCTTGCTTTCCTGCTGGCTGAGCACGGTCACGGAGCGCTTGAACTCGGTGGAGTTACCAGCCTTGTCCTTGACCCGGTAAACCACAGTCTGGGTGCCCGGACGAGAGGTGTTCAGGTTGTTAACCACGGTGATGGACTTGGTGACGTCGCCGTCGCGGTCATCGAAAAGCGGTAACGCCCTCAAGCGGGTTGAACTTGCTGCCGTAAGCCACCTTGGAGGTAGCGGGCATAGAGAAGACCGGGGCGGTCTTGTCAGCGCTGGAGGACAGTGCGTCGCCGCTCAGCGAGCTGAACAGACGCACCGGGTAGGTCCAGGACTTGCCCTTAGCGGTGATCTTAACGGTGTAGGTGGCTACCGTGTTGGCGGCCGGCTTGGCTACAAGCGCGGGGGCTGCGAAAGCCACGCTCTGGTAGCCGGAGGACTCGCTGATGCCGGTGGTGCGGGCCGTGGGGCGAGTTACGGTGCCGTTGGGGGCGGTGATTTCCACCTGGGCGCCCTCAAGCAGCTTGGCTTCGCTGCTGAGAACCGAAAGTGACCACTCGGCGTCCTTGCTCATTAGCGAGTAGGGGAAGTAACCGGCGGCGGGCCACTCCATGGTGGCCGGGCGCTTCACCTTGGAGTCAGGCTGGGTGATAGAGCCGGTCTCGTAGGACATGTCGGCAAAGCGTGAGCCGTGTGCGTAGGAGAGCACCACCTGGTTGACGCTGGAGCTGCGGGCGGAGCTAGAGCGGCTAGCGCCTACAGCCGTGTAAACCAGGTTGGGGCTGAACATGTACATGCGGTGGCCCAGGCTGGATACGCCCGAGTCGGCAGCCAGGTTGTCAGCGTGGTAGGCCATGGTGGCGGACTGCCAGGTGGTCCAAGACAGCAGGCCAGAGAGGGTGGAGCGGACGCCACCGGCGGTGCTGCAAGGCCAGGTGCCGTTAGGGCCAGGACGGAAACGGCTGTTTCCCTTCTGGGTTTCAGGCTTTAGGCCGTGGCTGATGCCGCTGGCGGTGGTCATCGCGATCGAGCCCTCCTGGGCTTCGCGGTGAATGGTCTCGTTGGGGCTGAGCTTGGTGGCGCCAATGTTGTTGAAGGCGCGCAAAGTGTTCAGGTAGTCAACGTAGCCCTGACGTGCATCCTGGGGCAGGGGTACGTAACTGCAAGAATCAGTGATCTGCGGGGCGACCTGCTTACCTAGGCTCTGCACCTGCTGGCCCAGCTTCTGGGCCTGAGACCAGGAGGTGGTCATGTCCACCATCTGCGGGGTTGCCGACGACGTAGCTGCCGGTAGGGCAGTGCCTGCCTTGGGGGAGGCGGCGGCAGTCGGAATTAACGCACTAGCGCTCATTGCTAGAGCGAGGGTGAAAACCCCGTATTTACGTAATTTCTGCATTATACCTACTAAAAATTAGCGAGCAGTACCGGAAAAATAGTTGCATCGTAAGCTTGAGGTAGACGCCAGTGAACCTGGGAAAGCTCTGAAAATGTCTGTGCAAACAGCTCATATTTTGGCGCAAATCTAGGGCTGCTTGGGCAGCTAAAAGCCCAGCTGACGGGGCGGTGGCGAGGACGACGGCGCCAGCTTGGATGGCCTGGGCCGCTCGGGGAAACGGCTGCCCGAGGTAATAAAAACCCCGCCGTGGCGGGGTTTGGTGGCGGAGACGGCGGGATTTGAACCCGCGAGAGGCTATCAACCTCAACCTTCTTAGCAGGAAGGCGCACTAGGCCACTATGCGACGTCTCCAAACGGTCAACGACCGCGACTAAGCCTAGCTTAAAAATCTCTCTCTAGCAAAGCGATTTTTAAACTGGCCGGCGGAGAGGAGGGGATTCGAACCCCTGGTGCCCTTGCAGACACAACGGTTTTCAAGACCGTCACATTCGGCCGCTCTGTCACCTCTCCAGCTGGACCTCCACAAACGCCACAGATCCTTATGCGTTTCCGGCGGTCAGCACGCGTAACTTTATCACGCACTACTAACGGTCTAACAGGCCATCTCGCAGTGCGCCGGGTAGTACCGGCCACACCGGCACGCGCGGAATCAAAGTGGCCTGCAAAGCATGGTAAATATCCGGGTAGCCAGCCCAGGTGCGGGTGGAGGGCTGGTTGGCCTGATCTAGCTCATGCACCCAGGCCCCGGCCTGGTCTAATGGCGCATTTTGCGGGTCAATCTCGGCGCGGGTAAAGGGGTCCCCACCACCAATAATGTATTGCTCACAGTAATCCCAAGCACTGCGGTAGGCGTGCTCCAAATAGGCCATACTGGTGGCCTTAGCGGCCAACGGCACCGGTTCGTTAACTAGCGCACAGTGCAAGGCGGCGGCGGCACTAATAGCCTCACAAGTCACCCAGTGCATACGCTCGTGCACCACCGGTGTGCCCACAAAATCAACGGTGTAAACAAAGCCGGGGGCGCCGTCGCGATTCCAACCATCAGCGCGCGAACGGGTAAACAGCTCCAAAGCAGCCGGCAGCATCCAATCCGGCGCCTCCAAACCAACCTCTAGCAAAGCCGCCCGCAACTGCACTGTCAGGCGAGCCCACTCCAGGCCGTGACCAGGGGTGATACCAAAGGGGCGGAAGGGATGGGCTACCTCATCAATGTTGTAGTCAGGATCCGGCACCCAAGTGGTGCTGTAGTGCTCAGGGATACGCCAGCCGTGGGCGCGGGCCTGCTGGTTAATAGCAAAATCCACAATCCCCAGGGCGCGCTCCAACCAACGGTCATCACCGGTGGCGTCCGCAATAGCCAGGTAGGCCTCCACCGTGTGCATGGCGGCGTTAATACCCCGGTAATCCTCCGGGTCAGTGAAATCTAGGGCATAAGACTCGGTGGGCATGGACTGGGAGTGGTCAAAGAAGTAACGCTCATGCACCTCCAGGGCCCGCTTAAGCAGGGCCGTCGCCCCCGGACGCCCCGCCGCCAGGGCCGTAGCTGCCCCCAGTAGCACGAAAAGCGTGCTGGTAGCACTCTTTACGGGTAAAACCGGGGGCTGGCCGGCCATGGCCGTCCTCATCTAGCTCACCCTCAATGGCGCTAAACCAGCCCCCATTGGTTTCATCCCAAAACGCGTTAGTTAACGCCTGCACCCCATGGTCGGCGTAGCGCCGGCACCCGGGCACACCCAACAGCACGCCCACACTAAACACGTAGGTCATGCGCCCAGTAATCCACAGCTCTACCGGTCGGGAAGAATCAACGACGCCGTCGGGACCGATCCAGCCAAAACCACCGGGCACCCGGCTACGGCGCGCAAAATCCAGCAAAGCCTGAGTGTGCTGACCCAACCAGCGGGTGTGTTCGGGGGAACCAATCCATTGCAGCGCCATCGCGGCCTCCTGGTACAGATAAATATTTGCCTAGCGGCTCTTGCCTTAGCGGGCGTGCGTGGGCTGAAAAGCGCCACCAGGCAACAAAGCAGCAAGGCAGCAAGCTTGAGCAGCACCCACTATGGCGCCTGCTAGCCACAGCCTACCGTCAAAACCATTCCAGAAAGTAGCTTTATGCACATTTGGCAAGCTTTAGTGCTTAAAGCCTTGAATCAGCCTAAATTTAACCAGTAACCTACCGTGGATTTTGGCTACCTTTTGGAAGGAAACCCATGAGCTCGTCTCATCCCGGCCACAACCCGGCCGCAGCCTCATCATCTCCCGGCGCATCCAGCTCCGGTGCGTCTGCCGGTTCCGGTGCATCCAGCCCGCGGCAGCTGCTGACGCGGCAAATTCTGCACAAGATCTAGACGCACTCATTTCCCAGCACTCTAGTGCCATTGACGAAGACTATTCCTTCGAAGCTGTTCCCACACAAAGCCGACGGTCATTTTGGGCCGTCGGTTTTGTTATGTTGGGCTTTACCTTCTTCTCCGCCTCCATGAGCGTGGGCGCCAAACTCGGCCAGGGCCTAAATTTAAACGGCTACATCCTGGCTGTGCTTATTGGCGGCGCAATTTTGGCGGTTTACACCGGCGCGCTGGGTTATATCGGCGCTAAAACCGGTTTGAGTTTCGACTTGATGTCCCAGCGCACCTTTGGAACTAAAGGTTCATTCCTGCCTTCAGCCCTGATCAGCTTGACCCAGATGGGTTGGTTTGGTGTGGGCGTGGCCATGTTCGCTAAACCCACCGCCGAGCTGCTGCACGTAAACGTGTGGGTGATTGTGATTATTGCTGGTGGGTTGATGACCGCCAGCGCCTACTACGGTATTAAAGCAATTGAAATTGTTTCGTTCATTTCCGTGCCCCTGATCGCTATTTTGGGCACCTACTCCATGGTTAGTGCCACTGCCGACGGCGGTGGGCTGTCTGCCATCTTCGCTAAAAGCACCGGCATGGGCGTGGTTAGCGCCGTGGGCCTAGTGGTGGGCTCCTTCGTTTCTGGCGGTAGCGCCACCCCTAACTTCACCCGTTTCGCTAAATCCACCTCCTCCGCCGTGATCACCACCGTGGTGGCTTTCTTCCTGGGTAACACCCTGATGTTCTCTTTCGGTGCGGTAGGCGGCGCGTTTACCGGCAAAGACGACATTTTCTACGTGATGATCGCCCAGGGCCTGGCCATTCCCGCCATTGTGGTGCTGGGCGCCAACATTTGGACCACCAACAACAACGCCCTGTACACCACCGGTTTGGGTTACGCCAACATCACCAAGATCCCCAAGAAGCCGCTGGTGCTGGTGGCCGGCATCCTGGGCACGCTGGCTGCCCTGTGGCTGTACGACAACTTTGTGGGTTGGCTCAACATTTTGAACGCCACTTTGCCGCCCGTGGGCACGGTCCTGATTGTGGATTACTTTGCCCGACGCCGCTCCTACAGCGCCGGGATCGTGGCCTTTAAGTGGGTGCCGGTGCTGTCTATCCTGGCCGGGGCCCTGGTGGGTTGGTTTGTTAAAGACTAGGTATTCCCGCCATTAACGCCATGGTGACCACGGTGGTGGTGTACCTGGGTGGGATGGCCCTGGAGCACGCCCTGGGCCTGGAATTCACTGTGGGTGAGCCGCAAGACCTGTAACTGTGCTGGCCGGCTGCGCCGGCGCTAGTGGCCAGGGCTGCAAGTTAGCCGGAGCTACAGACGGCGCCCCGATTTGGGGCGCCGGCCCGGCTTGAGATGCCGGCCCGGCCCGCTATAGCCGGGGCTAAGCCCAACTAAACGGCGACGTCGCCCCCACAGGCCGGGCGGCGTCGTCGGCCTTAAAAACCAGCGAAAGGGAAGAAAATGAACTTACTGATTAAAAACGTACGCATCGAAAACGCCCCCCAGCTAACCGACATCCGCATCAAGGACGGAAAGTTTGCGCAGCTTGAGGCGGGCCTAGAGGCGCAGGCTGGGGAGCAGATCGTCGACGGCGGCGGGCGGCTAGTACTACCGCCCTACATTGAATCCCACGTGCACCTAGACTCGGCGCTAACCAGTGGGCAGCCGCGCTACAACGAGTCCGGCACCCTATTTGAAGGCATCGAAGTGTGGAGCGAACGCAAAAAGTCGCTCACCTACGCTGACGCCCACGAGCGCGCCCTGGCCGCAATCCGCCAGCAAGCCAGCTTCGGTGTGCAATACGTGCGCACCCACGTGGACGTCACCGACCCCGAACTGACCGCCCTACGCGCCCTAATCGACCTGCGTGAAGAAATCGCCGACACCATCACCTTGCAGATCGTGGCATTCCCGCAAGAAGGCATCGAATCCTTCCCCAACGGGCGCCAACTAATGCGCCGCGCCGCCCAAATGGGGGTCAACTGCATTGGCGCCATCCCTCACTTTGAATTCACCCGCGAATACTCGGTGTCATCACTGAACTATGCGGTGGAGCTAGCCCAAGAGTTTGACCTGCTCATGGACGTGCACTGCGACGAAATCGACGACGAAGCCTCACGCGGCCTAGAAACCCTAGCCACCCGCGCCCTAGAGGCCGGCATCGGCGAGCGCGTCACCGCCTCCCACACCACCGCCATGCACTCCTACAACAATGCTTACTTCATCCGCCTGCTGCGGCTGCTAAAACTCAGCGGTCTTAACTTTGTGTCAAACCCGCTGGTCAACACCCACCTGCAAGGCCGCATGGACACCTACCCCAAGCGTCGAGGCGTCACCCGCGTCAAGGAACTAACCGACGCCGGCATCAACGTTTCCTTCGGTCAAGACGACATTGAGGACCCCTGGAACCCTATGGGCACGGGCAACCTGCGTGACGTGGTGTTTAACGGGCTCTACACCACGCAGATGATGTCGCGGAGCGAAATTCTCAACTCCTACAAGTTCATCACCCACAACGCCGCGCGCACCCTACACCTAAGCGACTACGGCATCCAGGTGGGTAACAGCGCCAACTTCATCATGCTTGACGCCCCCGACTGGTTCCACGCGCTCAGCTTTGGTGCGCCGGTGCTGGGCTCGTGGCGCGCCGGCAAGCAGATCTACTCGGCCACGCCCAGCCAGCGTGAGGTGAAGTTCTAGCCCTGGCGCTAGAGGGTTTTGAAGGCCTGCTGACGCCAGGACACGTACAGGATGCAGGTCAGCATCAGGGCCGCCATAGTGGTCAGGGAAGCGCTCTGTCCGCTAAAGAAAGCCACCCCCGCTACCAGCCCTGCCGCCGCCGGAATGGCTGCTACCAGGTCAAATAGGTAAGGGCATCCAGCGTGGGAAACCGCGCTCGCGGCGTTTAAACCAACTGCCGATCAAGGCCGCTTCGGGTTCATCCGGGGCGGCCTTGGCTTTGCCCGGGGCGCTGGTCTTGCGTGGGTCCGCTTTGGCGACGTCGCCCTGGCGTTGCTTGGCTTTGCCTGGGGCGCTGGTTTTGGCCTGGTCCGCTTTGGCGACGACGTCGTCCCCCACCTTCACTAAGCCACCCACTTCCTGCAAGGCTCGCGCCAAGCCCGCCATAGTCAGCCCCCACACGATCAGCGCGGCAATGCCGCTATAGAGGCCCAGGTGTGGGTTGGCGCGGAAAATAGCCAGAAAAATGCCGATGCCAATCAGGGCAGTGGGGAGGCAAGTAGCGACGTACTTGATATAGGTGCCGGCACGCATAAAGCTCCTTCGCTAAGTCCTGGTTATAGTCTACAACCAGCTCAAAGCGGGTTTAGCGGGACAGAGCCGCCAAGACGATAGCCGCCCCCTCATGCCACACCGGCTCGGTGACTACGCTGGTGGCGTTTTTGACGCGCGCAGGGGCGCTACCCATAGCCACCGACAGATCAGCCCAACGCAACATCTCTAAGTCATTGGCGCCGTCGCCCATAGCCACCGTGTGCTTAACCCCCAAGCCAGAAACCAAAGCATCCAGCGCACTGGCCTTAGACACCCCGGCGGCGTTGACGTCCAGCCAAGCCGTCCAACCAATGGCATACTCCACCGCGTGCAGCCCGGCGCTACGCACCGCCACCTCAAAATCAGCCAGCGCCATCCCCGGGGCGCGCACAATCACGCGGCTAACCGGCTGGCTCGACAGCTGCTCCAGCGACACCGTGGTGGTGTTCTCAATCAGCTCCCCAGGCGGGAAGTCGGCGCTGGTCAAAAAGCCCCGGCCCGGCATTTCCACCGCGAAAAATAGCCTCAGGCAGCACCTGATGTAGACGCCCAATGGCGGTGGTGGGGTCAAAAGTAACCGAATTAGTGATCTCGTAGCCGCCGGGCAAAGACGCCGTGCCCTTCAGCTTGGGGTCCAGACGCACGGTCAGCGCGCCATTGGCGCACACCATCCAGCCCCGGGTTAGCCCCAGGAAATCCGCCACCGGCAGGGCTGCCTCAATACCGCGCCCGGTGGCTAGGACTACCTGCACGCCCGCCTGGGCAGCAGCGACGACGGCGGCGCGAGTACGCGGGGGTACCTCGCCGTTAATATCCAAAATGGTGCCGTCAATATCCAAAGCCAGCAGGGTAGAGCGGTCAAGCGGCGGCAGGTCAGAGCCCCCGGCACGCCCAGCCCAGGCCTCCAACTGGGCGCGCATGGCCGCTACAGCAGCGCCAAAAGCGGCGTCGTCAAGCGGATTAGCGCGCGCAGCAGCGGCCGCAGCACTCAACTCACCCTCAGGGGTGATAGGCATGCCGGAAGCGGCGATTTTGCTCATGCGCCGGCAGGAGCCTCAATAACCTCCAGGCCGCCCAGGTAAGGACGCAGGCCTTCAGGCACACGCACGGAGCCGTCCGGCAGCTGGTGGTTCTCCAAAATCGCAACCATCCAACGAGTGGTGGCCAAGGTGCCGTTCAAGGTGGCCACGGGGCTGGTGCCGTTCTCGCGGCGCTCGCGGATACCTAGGCGGCGGGCCTGGAAGGTGGTGCAGTTAGAGGTGGAGGTGACCTCCATGTAGCGCTGCTGGGTGGGTAGCCAAGCCTCGCAGTCGAACTTGCGGGCGGCGGAAGAGCCCAGGTCGCCGGCGGCGGTGTCAATCACGCGGTAAGGCAGCTCAACCTTGGCCAGCATCTCTTCTTCCATGGCCAGCAGGCGCTGGTGCTCATCTGCGGCGTCCTCAGGACGGCAGTAGGAGAACATCTCGGCCTTGTTGAACTGGTGGACGCGGATAATGCCGCGCGTGTCCTTACCGGCGGCGCCAGCTTCGCGGCGGTAGCAGGTGGACCAACCCATGTAGCGCTTGGGGCCGGCGCTTAGATCCAGGATCTCGTCAGTGTGGTAACCGGCCAGGGCTACCTCAGAAGTGCCGGTTAGGTACAGGTCATCGGCGGGCAGGTAGTAGATCTCGTCGCTGTGTGCACCCAGGAAACCGGTGCCGCCCATAACCTGGGGGGTAACCAGGGTGGGGGTGGTTAGCGGGGTGAAGCCGTGCTTGACGGCGGTGTCTAGGGCGGCGGTCATCAGCGCCAGCTCCAGGCGCATACCCCAACCCTTTAAGAAGTAGAAGCGTGAGCCGGAAACCTTAACGCCGCGACGCACGTCGATAATGTCCAGTCCTTCACCTAGAGCCAGGTGGTCAGCGGGCTCAAAGCCTTCAGCAGCAAAGTCACGCACGGCGGGGCCCTCGTGGCGCAGCACCACGTAGTCCTCTTCACCGCCGGCAGGGGCGCCCTCGATCAGGTTCTGGAACTGGTGGGCTAGGGTGTCTAGCTCGACGGCGGCCTCGTTGGAGCGCGCCTCCAGCTCCTTAACCTGGGCGGCTAGCTCCTTGGCGTGGGCCAAGATGGCGGGGCGCTCTTCAGCAGCGGCCTTACCCACAGAGCGGGAGACTTCTTTTTGCTGGGCTCGGGCAGTCTCGAAGGCGCTTAGCGATGAACGACGGCGCTCGTCGGCTTCAAGGATGCGGTCAACTAGGGACACGTCCGCGCCACGGGCAATCTGGCTGGCACGGAAAGGCTCGGGGTTCTCACGTAAGGCGCGCAGATCGATCATGTTGGAAATTCTACCTACCCTAGAACCACTGCTCACATACTGGTCACCGTGTCGCAGGGCACATAGAGAGCCGAGTCACATTAATGTGGGGACTTTTGGTAGCTTTTGGTGCACCTCGGGTGAATGTGTTGCTTTCGTGTACGGCCGCAGTGAGGTGGGGGGTCGCGCGGATGCAAAAAGGGGCAGGCGACGGCATCAGGACGCGGAAAAGATACCAAAATTAGCCGCAAGCTAAGTGCAAAATTTGCCCAAAAACAGCAGATGAAGGGCAGTTTATCTAGGTAAAATGGTGCTTTCGCGCCGGTGGGGCGCCGTCGAGCCCGGCAAATTTTAGCCCAGAGCAACACCTACCCCCTAAACAGCCGCTCACCTGCGCATATATAATTGAACTGTAAGCACAGGGCGGAGCGTGAAGAAACCCTTATAAATCCTCACTTTCCGCTTATATTTCAAGAAAATTTAGGGGGGATGCAGCGTAAACTTAAACACAACCACGGCCAGGCAAAGTTCGCCTAGCCGAAATTACCAAAGGGGGTTAGTGATGCCATCACTTTCAATGCCCTCATTTTCACAGCTGAGGGCCTTTGTAACGCTCTGCGATCACAAACACTACGGTGACGCAGCAGCGGCACTTGGTGTGAGCCAGCCCAGCTTGTCCCAGTCCATCTCTGCGTTGGAAAAGCGCGTTGATGGCCCCCTTATAGAGCGCACCACGCGACAGGTTCTAATCACCCCTCTGGGCCAGGACCTGCTTCCCTTCGCGCGTGATGCAGTGCTGGCCGCCGAAGGGTTTATTGAGGCCGCCAGCCGCATTAGCCAGGAGCGTTACGGTCAAGTGCGCCTGGGGATCATCCCCACCGCCGCACCCTACCTGGCTGAATCTGTGGCCAGCGGCGTACTAATGCCGCCAATATTGCTGATTTTGGCAGAATTTCCGAGTTCCGGGAGATGACCACCCCGGACATCCTAGACGCACTCGCTTGCGGAGATATTGACCTAGGCCTGGTGGCCTTGGATGAGAGCATGGAGCGCTTTATCAGTGAGCCCCTATGGGATGAAGACCTGGTAATCGCTGTTCCCGACACCCACCCTTGGGTTGGGCGCACCAACGTCAAACCCGCCGAGCTTAGCCGCCAGCCGCTGATCCTCATGGAGGCCGGCAACTGCCTGCGTGACCAAACCCTGGCGCTATGCAATATCCCCATTAATGAGGTGGCCGCAACCACCATCGACATGGCAACCGCCCTGCGGCTAGTCAAAGTTGGTGGCGGGCTAGCGGTTGTGCCCGAGGGGGGCTTTGCGTACAGGTGAAGGCCAGACCGTTAGCGTGGCCCGCTTCGCCGAGCCTGTTCCCACCCGCCGCCTGGCCCTGATTCACCGGCCCTCCACCGTGCATCAGGAATCTTTCGAGGAGATTGCTGAGCGTTTGCGCGACTATGTGGATAAAACCCGCATGGTGGTTACCCCAATCGAGTAGCTAACCCAAACGAGCAGCTGCCCCAATCGGCTAGCTTGGGTGGCCGAGGCGGCGCCGTGACGAGTGTAAACCGAGCCGATTGGGCCGGGGACTTTTAAAGGTTCCCGGCCCAATTTGTTTTAGCGAATCGTCAAATCGCTCACTAAATGGGCGTTATGCTGGATTTTATGTTCGGCAAGGATCATCGAAGTTTGCGCAGTTTGCAGGTTACGTTAGGTAACTTGCTTAGGGGCGTTGGGCTGCGTTGGTTTAGAGGCGACGACGGCGGGGCATGCGGCTCAAAGGAGGCGCGAGGCTTGGGGGAGGCGAGCGGCGTCGTCGTGAGGGCCCAAAGCCAAGAATGCTGACTGCACTCTTTGTGGGACTACTTGCCTGCCTACTGCTAGCCAGCGGGGCCAACGCGGCGACTGGCGCAAGTGGCCTCAATGTAAGCAGTGTGCAAGACGGCGCGAGCGTCCAAAGCAAAGCAGCAGCTAGATCTGCGGTCACTCGCAACTGTGGGGCCACAGCAACCAGTCGCATTAAACCTCTGGTAATGGTGGTTACTTACGGCCTGACCTGGCGCGATTTAAATGGCGTTTTGGATGGGAAAAACATTGGCGCGAACGGCGATGGTGCAGAAATACGAAAATATGCGCAATATATAGCTGGATATCCAGCTACACCAATGAACCTGCTAATTCCTAAAAGCGCTAATTCCCTAAGTAAAAATGGGCAATTTGCCATGCTGTATTCCGGCAGGGGAGGCAATTACACCACTGCCGACTATGATCTAACCACCTCGCCACTAGGGCAAACTTTACGGGCCTCCGAATGCAGTTTCGCTGAGTACCGGGTGGGCGGCAGCTATGAGACCGAGCGTCCATTTGGTCAAAATCTAAGCGATGTAACGGTTGTGGATGCCGCATCGGTACCACTTACCGAGATTGCCAGTTATTTAAGCCGAATTCGCGTATATTACGGCGATAATGTTGACGTAATGCTGCTCTCGCTAGCAAACGGAACCTACTATTCAGACGGTCAAGCTGCCAAATTATATTTAGCTCTAGTGCCCGGCCTAAAAGATGTGAACGCCAAAACTGGGCGAGTGCAGGCGCCTTCTGTGCAGCGCGATAACTTAATTCAGTTAACAGATATTGCACCTACAATTGCGGCTCGTTATGGGGCAAAACCGCCACTGGGTGCTACTGGTAAAGCATTGCCGCAGGCTCCTGGGCGAGTCGACAACTCGTCGGCCATAGAGAAATGCGTGGACTTTTGGGAAGCCCAACAGTACTCAATTAATGAGGGAACTGTACCTGATGCGCGCACAAACCTAATTAATTTCTTAATGGATCAAAGCACTCATAGCCAGGCCTCACAAAAAGTGATGGGTTTCAATATGCTGTGCGTGGTGCTAGCAATGCTGGTTATTGTCTTAGTGTGGCGTAATAAGTTCCCGAAACTAGATTTCTATACAGATAACCCAGATCTAAGCCGGAAATACTTGCTGCTCATGCGCTGGCTGGCAGTGTTCACTGCTTGCTTGCCGGTAGGTTACCTGCTACTTAACGCCACCTCATGGTACCTATTTGGGGTTGAACCAAATGATTATAGATTTATAGTTACCGGCAGTATTCCTGAAGATAATCAGGCTATTGTTGGTTTAACGAAGCTGCATTTAGTGACCTTTATGGGGGCAGTAGCTATAGCTGTGGTACTTACCTGCCTACTGGAACTGGTCACTATTAAATTTGCAAATTATTCTGTCAGTTTCATTATTGCCTGTGCAGTAAACGGTCTACTGTGGCTAGGTGACGGTATTACTGGCGGCAACTTGGCCTTTAACAGCCCTCTAGCGGTAAGTGTTCTGACCACACAGCGCCTTTACGGCCTGTCTGACGCTGGTTTTGCCGTTGGTGCGGTGGGTTTTGTGCTGGCTTTGGTGACCTTGACCAGCTGGCTAAAACCCCGCCGAGGTTTGCGTACGTCCCTGATAGTGGCGGGCATTATTGGCACCTTGGGTGTGGTCACCGTTGGGCTGCCGAGCCTGGGCGATAACGCTGCGGGCGCGCTAGCCTTGGCAATTACGCTGGTAGTGGCCATGCTGAAGCTTGCGAACCATAACCTACGCCTGCGTGACTTGGTTATTTCCAGCTTAATTGGCGCTAGTTTATTATCAGTAATAGCAGTTATTGAATGGTGCTGTTTTGGGAGCAACTCCAGTTATTTAGGGCGTTTGGGTCAGAAATTCTTGGATGGCACTTTCATTGATGTGATGGCTGCACGATTTGCCGCTTTAATGACTCCAGTTTTCGCGGCAGATGATGAAGCAAGCACCAAGCTAATCTTTGCACTGATAACCACGACGCTAGTGATTTTGGCTTGGATTAAGGTCTATCGCGCTACGCGACGCCCAGATGTGCCGGCACGTTACGTGGTTACCTTCAACGCCTTAACTACCCTGACTTTGCTTGAGCTAGCACTAAACGATGCCGGCTTTACGATGGTGCGCTACAGCCTGTGCTTGCTAGTGCCACTGGCGTTGGTGATGAGCGTAGAGCTAAAGCTATTTAGGGTGACCGCCGTCGAAACTAAGCCAGAAACGCTCGCCGCTTCGAGGTAAACCCTCAACTGGCACATTGCGGGCATTATGCTTTGGTTATGTTCCGCAAAGACGATCGAGGTATCCCCGGTTCAACCGCGTTGGAAGCTACCGGCCTGCGCTGGCTAACTGACGCCATGGACGACGGCGGCGCGGCTGTGGTGCCCGTGCGTAGCGGTCGTGGGTGGCTAGAAGAACCTCAGCTTAATGACAGGCGCTGCACCCCTAAAGCCGCTTTCAGTTTCGGTCGCGCACTAGCCCACACCCACGCCGCTGGAGCCTCACACTGGGGTGCACCGCCGCAGGGCTGGGAAGGTGACGGCTGGATGGGTCGTGCGCGTCTACCTTTGCGGGCTAAGGCTTGGACCGATAGCTGGGGCGAGTTTTTTGCGACAGACCGGATCATGCCCATGCTGGCTCCGGCCCGCGACAACGGATCGATTGACCGCTCGGGCGCCATCGTAATCGAAAAACTCTGCGAACGCCTACGTGACGGGGACTTTAACCACTCCCAACCCCAGCTGTTAAGCCAAGCCGGAACACCTGTAGCCCGCCTGCACGGGGATTTGTGGAGCGGAAACGTGCTGTGGTGTCCGGTGGGGGATGTGGCGCGCAGCTGCAAGGAGTTTTTGAGCGAGAAAATCGCTGATAAGCCGCAAGATGGCGCAGCCATAATGAAAGGTGGCGCTGCCATAATGACCAGCGCCCAGCAGCTAGAAGCCTTCGCTGGTGGGCCGGTAGTTGGGGTGATGATCGATCCGGCTGCGCACGGTGGTCATGCGGAGACTGATTTGGCTGATTTGGGCCTGTTTGGGCAACAATATCTAGACAGCGTCTATGAGGGCTATCAGAGCGTGTCGCCGCTAGAGTCCTACTGGAGTGAGCGGGTGGGGCTGCATCGCGTACACATGCTGATTGTGCACGCGATGCTGTTTGGGGGTGGCTACGGTTACGAAACCGTGCAGGTGGCCAGGCATTATGTCTAAAGCTAGGAGGTTTGCGGACATGTTTTACCGCTTTAAGACCGACATCTTTAGGGCTGACGTCGGCACTGCTTTTGCTGGTGGGGCCGGTGCGGATAAGGCCGACGTCGGCGTGGCAGCTTTGATGCGAGCGGTTACGAAAATCTTTGCCGGGCTGATTGCCTGTTTGCTACTGCTCTCTAGTGGCGCTAGTGCGACAACTTTCAGCGCAGCAACTGTGACAAGTATGGCTGGTGACAAAAATGCGGCTAGAGCACAAAACTGGGCTGGAGTGGGCGCCGTCGCCAGTGCAAACACAACTGGTAAGTGCGGGGCTGGTACAAAAACGCGAATTAAGCCCTTGATTTTAGTGGTTGCCGGCGGAATAACCTGGCAAAACTTACAAAGCCAAGACTCGGACACAAAAAACTATCTAATGGGCTATCCGGCCACGCCCATGAACCTGGTGGTACGCGGCCATAAAGACGGCACTAACTCAAATGAACAGCTAGCCATGCTGTTTTCGGGTCGACGCGATAAATTCACTGGCGAATATCGCGATAGCGACATTATTAACTCTCCGCTAGCTAAAACTCTAAAAGCGGCTGGTTGCACCTTTGCTATAGATCCCTCGCTGACTTATAGATATTATTACACTGATGGAAAACCGTTAAAGCGTGATTTAGCGGATGTTACTGTTGTAAAAGCGATTTCTGATAGTGCGGGTCAAATTGCCTCTAAATTACGCATCTTAAAGGCTCGTTATGGCTCTAGTGTTGATGTCATGACGGTTTCAATTGCTGCTGAAAGTAGTCTTTCTGGCGGCGATGACAGACTTTATTTAGCGTTAATTCCGTCTCTACATGGCGCTAGTGGTGCTGAAGAAAAGATACGAGTACCCTCTACGCATCAAAACAACCTGGTGCAACTAACCGATATTTCCACAACTATTGCGGCTCGCTATGGCGCTAAATCACCTGAACGCGCCTCTGGGCAAGCCCTGGCGCAAAACTCGCAAAGCATTAATAAGTCTGTATTTGCCGGTAATCGCATAGATACTTTAAAGCAGGAGCAAAATTCCTCCGATAATCCCGCTACAACTAAAGTCACTTCCGCGCGTCAGGCTTTAATTCACTCATTAATTAACCAGGATAAACACGCTCGTGCCTCGCGTGCTGTGATGGTTTACAATACTATAATCATAGTTGTTTTTACTCTGGCCGTAGTGCGGCTATGGAGGCGTAAATCGTTAGAACGTAGAGTCTGTGGCATAAGAGGCATAGAATTTAGTGGCAAGCAACTCCTTTCCTTGCAGCGTCTGAGTATATTTACTGCCGTGCTATCGGTAGGGTATTTGCTAATTAATTTAGTTCCCTGGTATTTGGTGATAATTACCAGGTCTTTCACTATCGGTGATAGTATCTATCAGGAAGTAGATACCTTTAAAACTGTTGCGCTACAAGTAGTAACCGCTACTGCTGGCGCGGCACTAATAGCTTTAGCGCTAACCGCGCTAATTAATTGGCTAACCCGAAAATCTGCGAGCTGCTCTACTAGCTTTATTGTTGCCGCAGCATTAAACGGTTTAATTTGGTTTGGCGATGGAATTAGCGGCAATCACCTCACCTTCAACAGTCCCTTAACCATGAACGCGCTGGTGGCGGGGCGTTTCTATGGGGTGTCCAATACGGCTTTTGCTTTCGGTGCAGTAGGGGCCATGATTGCCCTGCTGGCCTGGGCCGATTGGCTCAAATCCCGCTATAGCCTACGCGTCAGTTTGCTGGCAGTGTCCGGGGTTGGTTTATTGCTGGTAATTGTCGACGCCGCGCCCCTTCTTAGGTGCCGACTTTGGTGGGGCGCTGGCACTAATTCCCACACTAGGCGTGGCTCTAGTGAAACTATCCGGCCGCAGCCTGCACCCACGTATTTTGGCGCTTCTCGGCCTTATTTCCGCTGGTTTACTTTCGGGCGTAGCAATCTTTGGAATGGCTGCTGCGTGGGGAAAACTCCACCCACCTGGGCCGTTTTGGCGGGCAGCTATTAGACGGCACTTTCCTGGCTACCATTGGCAAAAAATTTAAGGCCCTAGTGGGCCCGTTCATTGATGCTAATGGCCAGATGGGCTTGATGGTTTTGAAAATTGTTGTGGCCCTAGTGGTGGTGAGCCTTGTGGTGGTGGTGTGGTTGCGGCTTTATCGCGCCACGCGTCGACAGGGTGTGCCCGAGGTGTATCGGCTGCAGCTAGACACCCTAACAGTGCTGCTGTTGCTGGAAGTGGTCCTAAATGATTCAGGCGCCTCGATGGCGGTCTATAGCCTGTTCTTGCTGGTGCCTCTGGCCTGCCTGATGTCCTTGGAACTGCCGGCAAAACAGCAGAACCAGATCGAAATGCTCGGGTGATGTAGCGGTTAGCTACTAAAACGATGGCGCAGCCACGTAGGTTCAAAGTGGCTGCGCCATGAGGTGGGCACGTTACTTCAGTAAGCCCTGTTCAGGCTGCTTTTAAGCCGTGGGGTGCAGCATGTTTTAGGCTGTGGGGCGCAGCATACGGTAAGGCTCAAAGGGAGCTTGTGAAGCTGCCGCCTGGTTGACGTTTGCTTGGCTCGATTTTGCGCCTGCTTGGCCCCTGCGCTTACTCAAAAGGCGGCTGACAAGGCTTGGACGCAGCTTACGCGTAGTTTTACGAACCTGACGGAACTGCTCCAGGCGGTGCAAGCGTCCCAGCCAAATTATTGACGCTAACTCGGTGAGTGATCGAGCAAGGCACTTCCAGCACAGTGAAACCAGCTTCAAGTGCCTTCACACTCAACCAGGTTTCCACGCCCCAGCCCCTAGAGAGCTGATTCTTGCAAGCCTCAAACACAAAACTGTTCATGCAGCGCTGCCCCGAAAGCGGAGCCTGCGGCTCCCAACCGGTAGCCTCACTGATGGCCTTGCGGGCCGTGCCCAACACGAAACCATGCCCACCAGCCCCCTTAAAAGCTGGTGGCACCGCAATGCTCATAGAGCAACGCCCGCTGGCCACAGGCTCAATCAGCACCTCGCAAGCCGAGGCACTAGCGCCCAGGTCGCCGTCGACAAACAACAGCAAATAGTCCGCACCCGGCTGGGCAGACTTACGCAAATAAGCCACGCCCGAGCCCATGGCCGCGCCCTTGCCGCGCTTGTGAGGTTTAGAAATGACCTCCGCACCAGCGCGTTTAGCGATCTTTGCGGTGTCGTCGGTAGAACCGTCATCAACCACCACGACCCGCTCCACCCCGGCAATCGCCAAGGCCGCCTGCACGGTTGCGGTGATGCGTTCAGCCTCGTTATAGGCCGGGATAATCACTGCCACCGGCAGCTTGCCGAAATAATCCGCATACTGAACGCGCTGGTCAACCACGTAGGCAACAGCGCGGTCAGGCAGATACTCGCTGGCGGCGCAGCAGTTAGCGCCTGGCTGCTGGGCTTGCGTGGCGGCTCGCTGGGCTTGCGCGCCGGGCTGACTGGCGTCGTCGTGCGCAGGGGTGCCAGCGACGGCGCCGGTAGGGACAGCCTCAGCAGGGGCAACGGTGTGCGCAGGGGTGCCAGCGACGGCGTCAGCGGCTGGTGCCTGCGAGTGAGCCTCCAGCTGGGCAAGCTTTTGAGCAACCTCTTGTGCCGGGGTGAGGGTCACGGTGCTTCCTTAAAATCGCTGATTTACAGGTTCACCTGGCGGGAAATGATGCCGGCCTTGGCGCGGCGCTCATCGGCGTTCAGGGCGGCGTCGTCGGCCAAAGCGGCCTGAAGGCGTGCACCCAGCGCCTGCATGGGGGCGGTTAGCTGCTCGGCGGTAGTGCCCGGCTCAAGCTGCCACACCGGGATGGCAATGCCGTAAGCGCGGAAGGCACCCAGGAAGGAACCCAGGGAGGCGCCGTCGTCGCTAAGCTCAGACTCGCGGGCGGCGTGCACCTTGGCCAGGGCGTTGAAGAAGGCGTCCTCATCCTCCTCACGCACCCAGCGCACGTACTCCTTACCGCCCATGCGGCACCAGAAGGCGTGCTCCACGCCTGGGACCTGGCGGGTGGTCACAATCTCGTCGCGAGACTGGTTGACCAGGTTGTTTAGCTCCTCATCGCTGAGCTCGCCGGGGGCAGCCCAGAAACCAAAAGAGTCGTGCAGCTGGAAAACCGGCTCAAAGTCGGCGTCTAGCAGGTCCTGTAGGCGCGGGCCGGGCTCAGGTAGGGTGCTTAGCTGCAGGCCAGTGTTGTTTTCTAGCTCCAGGGTGTTGAGCAGGGCGTAGGCGACGTCGCGTGAGGCGTCACCGGAGTGCTTGGTGGTCTGCATGGCAACCAGGTAGCAGTCGTCGGCGCGGCGCATACCCTGGGTTAGGTCCGGCAGCAGGGTGGCCAGCTCAACCGTGGCGCCACGGTGAGCGGCAGGAATGTGCTCGCTGTCGTTGAGCTTAACGGTCATGGTGGCGGCGGGGATGATCTGCGCCATGGCGACCAGTTCAGCTTCATTCTTAAGGCCGGCGAAGGGGCGGGCTACGAATTCAACCTTCTTGGGCTTGGCGGGGGACTGTACGGCCTGGGCGGCCTTTTTGGCCTGGGCGCGGGCGCGGCGCTGACTCTTTTTCGACATAAGTCAACCCTACAGGGTTAGGGTGGGGTTATGCCGTTAAGGCAGGGTTACGCCGGGCCATGCGGGAGGTGCGCAGGGCCGGGTGTGCCGAGCCACGCCGGGTGGGAGGTGCGGGAGGTGCGCCGTTAAAGCGAAGTGAGCTGGGCTTAGGTAGCTAGCGCGGCTTTCGGGCGGATGCTGGGCTCAGATTGATGCTGGGCTCAGGCAGCGAGCTTGGTGCTCAGGCAGCGAGCTTGGCGCTGACCTCGATCAGGCGGGAGAGCAGGGCCTCTAGCTCGCCGTTGCGGCGCTCGTTGGGGGCGAAGGTGTCGGTGCCCTCAAAGTCCATGGGGAAGGTTAGGGCTAGCTGGGCGCGGATATCGTACATGTCGAACTGTGCGGATAGGGTGCGCCACTGCTCAACAGCGCGGATGGCGCCGTCCCAGGAGTAACCCACGAAAGCCACAGCCTTGCCGATTAGCTCGGGGCTGATGGAGTCGACGGCGTTCTTGAAGGCGCCGGGGATGGTGTGGTTGTACTCGCTGGTTACGAAGATGAAGCCGTCCTGCTCGTCTAGAGCCTTGGCCCAGGCGGCGACGGCGTCGTTGTCATACTTGCCGCCCAGAACCATGGGGGCAACCGGGCCGTCGAACATGGGCAGGTCGTAGTCCTTCAGGTCAATTACGGTGAACTCGGCCTCGGGGTGGGCGGCGCGGGCCTGCTCCAGGATCCAGTTGCCGATCTGGTCACCTACGCGACCCTCGCGGACGGAACCGACGACAATACCGATCTTGGTCATGATGTGCTCCTTTAAGTATTTGGACAGTGTCTAGAAGACTGAAAGTTTGTAGGGCAGGCGGCCTGGCTGAAGATTTGGCTTTGAGCTGGACCGCGCTGCGATAACTTGAGTCTAGATTGTTTAACTTTCAACTGTCTAGCGGATTTTGGGACTTTGGGCATAAAAGTGGTCCGGTAGACATTAGCCGACCGGACCGTTAAGTGTTTGCGGGTAGCTGCGACGACGTCGAGAAACCCTGCAACCTCCAAAAGTGCGCTGATCAGGGGCGAACCGCGATGGCCTCAATCTCCACGCGGGCCCCCTTAGGTAGCGCGGCCACGCCGAAAGCTGCGCGCGCGGGCAGTACCGGACCGGTGAAGAACTGGGCATACACCTCGTTAACCGCCACAAAGTCGTTGATGTCCGCCAGCAGCACGGTGGTTTTAACTACGTCGGCAAAGCTCAGGCCGGCAGCCTTTAGGATCTCGCCGATGTTGGTCAGGCTCTGGCGCGCCTGGGCCTGGATGTCGCCCTCGACCAGCTGTCCCGTGGCCGGAACCAGGGGAATCTGGCCGGAAATGAAAACCTGGGCGCCGGCGTCGTCGCCAGTGGAAACGGCCTGAGAGTAGGGGCCGACGGCGGCGGGGGCGTTAGGGGTGGAAATTGCGGTGGGCATGGGACCTCCTAGATTGGCTTGGTGCCTATAGGTCCATCCTAGTTTGGGGTGGCTCTAGTTTGGGGCGTTGGGGCTGGGTATTGCGGCGCGGGGTGCGCTGGCGCCGGTGGGGTGCGCCAATGTGTGGCAGTGTGGGTGCGCCAGTATGGGCCGCACAAAAACTGACATTTCGTCCGTTCCCTATAAAACCCCATGGAAAAATCATAGGGAAGGGATGATTTTGCCTGTATTTGTGAGTATTTGCATGTGATGGGGTGATTTTTGTGGGTAAGCTGTGCCACACTACAGACATGCATGAACGAGCTGGCCAACCCGCCTTACCTGAAGATCTCATCAATGTCGAAGAAGTTCGCCAGGCCTACTACGACCTGGTACCGGACCCTGCTGTACCCGCTCAGCGCGTAGTTTTCGGCACCTCCGGTCACCGTGGCTCCTCCTTAGACACTGCTTTCAACGAAGCCCACATTGTGGCAACCACCGCCGCAATTGTTGAGTACCGCGCCTCCCAGGGCACCGACGGTGTGCTCTACCTGGGCCGCGACACTCACGCCCTATCGCTACCGGCCTGGCGCTCCGCCGTCGAGGTGCTGGTAGGCGCCGGCGTGAAGGTCGCTATCGACTCTCGCGACTCCTACACCCCCACCCCGGCCGTCTCCCACTCCATCCTGGTAGCTAACGGCGCTGGCACCCCTGAGGGCGTACGCACCTCCGGCCCCGGCCTAGCTGACGGTATTGTCGTCACCCCCAGCCACAACCCTCCGCGCGACGGTGGTTTCAAGTACAACCCGCCCACCGGTGGCCCTGCCGGCTCTGACGCCACTGGTTGGATTGCTAACCGCGCCAACGAACTACTAGTGGACGGCGCCTGGCGCAACGTGCCGCGCGTGCCCATCGACGAGGCCCTCAAGAGTGAGCTGGTAATCCGTCACGACTACCGTGAGCTGTACGTAGCTGACCTGGCCAACGTGGTTGACATGGAGGCCATCCGCAAGGCTGGCGTGCGCATCGGTGCAGACCCGCTAGGTGGCGCCTCGGTTGAATACTGGGCTGAGATTGGCGAGCGCTACGGCCTCAACCTCACCGTGGTCAACCCCAAGGTGGACCCCGCCTGGTCCTTCATGACCCTGGACTGGGATGGCAAGATCCGCATGGACTGCTCCTCGCCCTACGCCATGGCCTCTCTGCGTAACGCCATGACCCCCGACGCTTCTGGTGCCACCCCCTACGACGTCGCCACTGGTAACGACGCCGACTCTGACCGTCACGGCATCGTCACCCCCGACGGCCTAATGAACCCCAACCACTTCCTGGCTGTGGCCATCGAGTACCTGTTCACTCACCGTCCCGGCTGGGGCAAGGACTGCGCCGTAGGCAAGACCCTGGTTTCCTCCAGTCTGATCGACCGCGTGGTGGCATCCATTGGCCGCAAGCTGGTGGAGGTGCCCGTAGGCTTCAAGCACTTCGTGCCCGGCCTGCTAGACGGCTCTGTGGGATTCGGCGGTGAGGAAAGCGCAGGAGCTTCCTTCCTGCGTTTCGACGGCGGCGTGTGGACCACCGACAAGGACGGCCTCATTCTGGCCCTGCTGGCCAGCGAAATCATCGCCGTCACCGGCAAGAGCCCCTCGCAGCTACACCTTGAGCAGGTAGAGCGCTTCGGTGCTTCGGCCTACGCCCGTATCGACGCCGCCGCCACCAAGGAAGAAAAGGCCAAGCTGGCCGCACTTTCTCCCGAAGACGTCACCGCCACCGAGCTGGCTGGTGAACCCATCGAGCAGCGCCTGGTGCGCGCCCCCGGTAACGACGCGCCCGATCGGCGGCCTGAAGGTCACCACCAAGGACGCTTGGTTCGCAGCCCGTCCCTCCGGAACTGAGGACGTGTACAAGATTTACGCTGAGTCTTTCCTGGGTGAAGAGCACCTGAAGGAAGTTCAGAAGGAAGCCAAGAGCGTGGTTAGCGCAGCGCTAGCCAACTAGTCTCATTTAGCTAGCTGGGGTCGGGTGCATTAGTGCCCGGCCCCAGTTTGTTTATGCTCTAGGGCTGCTTTGCTTGCGACGCGACCTTGTCAGCCCGGCCCCAGTTTGTTTGCAGCCCAGTTATGTACATCCCAGTTATGGCAAGCGCGAACAGACTGCTACACCGTGTCAGCTAAATATCTAAGGCTTTTCCCTAGAATAAAGCCATGAGCTCTACGTCTTCAGTTCCCTCCGCTGCCAGCCCTGACGCGGGTGCCAAGCTGCCAGCCGCGTCAGCTGGAGTTAGCCAAACGCGCCCCAGCTCAAATGCGCCAAGGGTGGAGTATCAAGACCCAGATAGCAACGAGACCACGCAGAAGGCAGCCAGCTCGGTACCCTTCCAGCAGTCAGCACCGGGCTTGGAAGATGACGTATTGCTAGCCACCGGCCAGCCACTTTCTGGTGCCTCAGCCGCTGCACAACAGGGTACGCAAGAACGCCCAGGACGCCGTCCTAGCGCCGAGCAAATTAGGCGCCGGCCCAGCACCCGTGCCTGGGTACCTAACCAGCATGGCGCCTGGGGGATGCTAATCATTCCGCCCCTGGTGGGCGCATTTATTGGGGGTTGGTCATGGCATTACCTGCTGATCTGGCCAGCTTTCTGGCTGGGCTATTTTGCGTTCTGGGCTTGGACCCAGTGGCTACGCACCCGCTCAGAAGCTAAGCGACTACTGCTACTGGTGCCCATGATCTGGTATTCGGCAATTTGCGCTGTGGCTGGGTTAGCGAGCCTGATCAGCGCCCCCTACCTGCTCCGCTGGGCCCCAGTTTTCGCCCCGCTACTGGCACTGGCCTTGTGGCAGGTGCGCATAGGTAAAGAGCGCTCACTGCTTAGCGGCGTCACTACTACGCTTGCGGCCACGCTAATGACCGCCGTCAGCTACGACGTCGCCACTGGCGGCGTGGGCGGGATTTCCTAGGCGTAGAGAAGGGCGCGAGCACCCTAGAAAGCTTTGGGGGTCCTCAAAACCTAACCGGCTGGCACTGGGCCTGGCTGGTTACCGCCCTGGTCAGCGGCTATTTTCGTGGGCACTGTACCTTACGTAAAAGCCATGATTCGTGGCCGCGGCAAGCCCACCATGATCTGCCTTAGCTTTGGCTTCCACCTGGTGGGGCTAGCCCTGGTGGCATATGCGGCCAGCGCCGGCCTGATTGGCTGGACCAACCTGGCCCTGTGGGTGGTGCTAACTGCGCGCGCCCTAGTGCTACCGCTTATGCAGCGCCAGAGGGTACGCAAGCGTGCCAAGGTGATTCGCCCCCGCGTGGTTGGGGTCAGCGAAATCATCATCAGTATCGTGATGGTTATGGCCATTTTCCTGCCTTAAATCTGCTTCGATAACTGAATCTGCTTTATTGCCCGACGTCGCCCCTAGTGCGGCGTCGGCTTGTTTGGGCTGGGCCCAGGGCTAGGTTGTGGGTCGGGGTCAGGGCTGGGACTTGGGTCTGGACTTGGCGAAGGCTTTGGTTGCGGCCCTGGTTGGCTGGCCGCCTGACGTGGAGTTGCTTGTGGCTGGCTTGGCGCCGCCTGCGACTGAGTGTGTGCTTGTGGTTGGCTTGGCGCCTGACGTGGGGTGGGTGCTGGCTGTGGTGAAGGACTGGGGGTTGGATGCGGTGAAGGCCTGTAGGCAGGCTCTGCTACCGGGGTGCGTTTAATTTGGAAAGTGGCCTGTTCACGCGAAACCACAGTTTTACCCGCATCCTGGTTCCAAGCCCTATTAAAGGTTTGCGCGCCTGGCTCATTAGGTAACTGCTTAGCTGAACGCGCATAGACGCGCTGATCATGCTGGTCATTGCCTTGGTGAACAGTGACTACATTGGTGCGGTTAGGGGCGCTAACCGGCGCTTTACCATCCAGGCTGGGCACAACGTCGTCGGCGTTTTCCATGCTCAAATACTGTGTACCTGACGGAATTACGCTGTTGCCGGTAGGGCTACCGGCGGTAGCTGTAGCCACAATATTGAAACGTGCCCGCACCTGCGCATTAGCGGTTAGGTTCGTGGCCACAATCCCACCTTGGGAGTGGCCGTAAATACATACCGGGTCAGTGCTTTTAATACCGGCCTTAGTCATGGCGGCAACCACCAGCTGCGAGTAGTCGTCACTGGCACCGGCATTAGCCTGCAAGTTAGTTAGTAGATCCTGAGGGTTCGACTTGCCTGCAGTCCACTGTTGTGTGCCCGGCAAAATCACCTGGTAGGAGCAGGTTCCATCAGAATAGGTGGTTTTAATGATAGAAAAAGCTCCAGCTTGCGGATCAGAAGAATTTATGTGATCGCAGTAATTAATAGTGTCGGCCACCGAGCCGTCATATTTACTGGTTAACGGCTTGAATTTGACCTGACTGGCCTGGCCTACCCCGGTAGTAGTTTTTGCTATACCTGCCAACACGGCGGCAGCTAGCTCAGCGCCCACAGCAGATTTAAAAGAGAAACTGAGTGGCCCCATAGCGGGGGAAGGCATGTCCATGCGTAGGCCGTCGCTGATCAGGGTGAGTCGGTAATTCTTTTTCCCGCCAGCTAGATAAGCCAAGTAGTAGTTGGTGGCCTCAACATCGCTAAGTTCTCTGGGGTCAACCCATTTACCGCGCCAATAAATCTTATTGCCACCTGCAAGACCATAGGTGAGCTGTGCTTTTACTCCGGATAGGCAGAGTTTAGCCTCAGGCCCCAGAAACGCACCGGCGTAAACCATAGCTGCCTGCAGAAATGCACCAAGGCTGGGGCTAGCTTTATAAATAGTAATTAGAGCAGGTACTTCACTAATTAACCAGCCCCCATAGCCACTACGAACCAGCAATACCACTATCTGATAAATAGCTTTAGCGTCCTCTAAATCAATATTTACTCCCAACTCTTTAAGTTTTTTCTGCAGAGTTTTAGGGTTATCTAGGCCGTATTTGCGTAGCTCGGCACGTACCGCAGTTTCAGTTAGAAAATTGTTCCTCTTACGCTTAGCCATAGAGACAGGATTGGCGCGCTTGAGCCCCTCTAATTTCCACGATGCCTGGGCTTTAATCTCGGCATTGGTGTAGAGGTTATAGCCCACCTGTAGGGCGTCAGCGTTAGTTTCACACTGACCGATGCAGGTTTTTAAAGCCTTGGTTGTGGCCGCATCCAGCTCAGGGGGCAGCCGCTTGGGCGGGGGTTGAGGAAATAATGGCGGGGGTTGTAGCGGCATACGCGGTAGTTCCAGCAGCCCAGGATTGGGCTCTGTGCGAGCTACCTTATATGCGCTGTTGGCTTGTTCCAGCAGTGAGTGGACTTTCATAACCTGCCGTTTAAGCCTCATCAGCACCTGCGGATCCACATGCAGATTCTTATCGGGCCCAGAAACGTAGACAATGTCGCCCATGACTAGACCTAGCTTGGGGTGCTTAGTGCCTGAATGTCATTGTCGACGGCGCCGATCAGCACGTTTATGGCGGCGCTTAGTTGCGCTAAAGACTGACCAGCGGCTTGCGCCGCGCTCCCACGCCACTGGTTGGGAATGGTTGGCACCTGGCTTTTAGCGCTTAGGGCCAGCTGCCTAACGTAATGCAAGTTACTCATGGCTAAACGCTAAGGCGCTAAGTAAAGGGGCCGCTTTAGGGGTGTGGATAAGGCTGTTGGGGTAAAAAAGTTCCCCACCGGTGCATTAATTCGTGAGTAGAACTCGTAAAGGTAACTCGCACAAAAGCGAGCGCAGTGGCGCCAGTATGGCTGTAGATGCAGTTTTAGGGAATCTGGCAGATTACTACTGGCCCGAGCGGATTAGCCTCAGCAGGTCGTCGTCGTAGGCGGGGGAGAAGTCAAAACGCACCCCTTCAGCCATACGCTGCTTAACCAGTTGTCGGCACACAATCTGTATAGAACGCGGCAAAAGCTGATAGCTCTCATGGCGGTGAATCAGAATCAGATCTGCCTCTTGGCTCAGCGCCCACACCAATAACACCAGTTCACGCTCGCTAAAGGTGCACTCGTCAATAAATTTATCGGGAGGGGGCAAAAGAGTTTTACACGCTTGCAGCATCTGCTCACGGTGGGGCGGCGGCTCAGTGAAACCACGCAGGCCATCAAGGGTTTCAAAGGTTTGCGCCACAGTCAGCTGCGGCCATAGCTGCGCCTCCTGGGTTAGGGCCACAGCCCCCGGCCCGGCCCAGCGCGGTCCGGTGATCTCCATGGCTTGGCGCAGGGCCGCCGAAGGGTTATTCCAGGCGGCACTTTTACGCAGCATATATAGGGCCACATAGGAGATGCCTTCAGCCATAAAGCCGTAAATGACTACCGGCCAGGTGGGATCATCAGAAAAGAAACTGTACTGGTTAAGCCAGCCCAGCAGCATGTCAGGTTTGTGGTGCATGAGTGCAGCCAGCGGCCCAGACCACCACATCACGCAAATCCAGGTGCCGATAAGTGCGTTAACTATCCGCATCCAGCGGCGCGGCGCATGCGGCCAAATCACTGCCCACAGTAACGCGAGTGAGGAGGTCAGCGAACCCATCACCACCACGCCGACAGCCAGCCAACTGGCTTTTTGAAATTGCATGTGAGGTAGCGTGCCCAGCATTACGCCCGCAAATAGCACCCCGGAAATTAGCATTTGCGAAATTTCCATGGCGGTTTGGGCGGCTGCAGCTGAGGCGGTGGGGGTTAGGGCGTCGGTGCGAACCAGTGCGTCAGTGCCGTTGTCGTAGGCCACGCGCGTGTGCTGAGTAATGATTTTTGCCGCCCCAATAGGCGCTGATCAGGCATAACGCTAGGGAGCAAAATGGCCCAACCCGGAAGGGTAAAAGTGAGTGGTTGTTAATGCCCAGGGTTATGGCCAGTAAAAAAGTCAGCGTTAGTAGGACGGTGGCCCGCGCCGCCTCCAAACGCGCAATTAAGCGAATTAGGTTGGCGATAGCCACAGTCTCACTGATGCGGGTGGCCACCTTAGGTGGCAGGTGCTCAAGCAGCGCCCGCGCAGAAGAAGGTATAGCTACAGCCACGCCTATATTTTGCCAAGCTGCTTTTAGGCCTAACAAGCTTGTGCGCTTTTGGCGTGGCGCACGCGGTCAGTTAAGCCTCGGTTGTGCGTGCTTTGGTGTGCTTTGGGCTCGACGGCGCTGCCTCGCTTTACAGCCACGATGACGACGGCGCCGTCGGCCTTGGTCTGTGGGCCGTAACCTGTGCGACGCCCCAGGTCCGAGCGCCGTCGACCCCGCGCAAGAAGCCGCCGTCGCCCCAAGAAAAAAGCCACCCGTCACCGCCACACAAGAGCGAAACTGACGCAAAAGCTAACGAAAAAAGTCACATTATGTAACAATTTCGCGCAGTTAAGCTTACAATCACAACAGCGATGTGCGCAGACCCGCACTAGCTCCCCTGAGCGCCAATGAAGGAGTTCCCGTGTCCCCAAAGGGTGTCCACGCTAAAACCGCAGCCGCACTGGCTGCACTGACCTTATCGTTTACCGGTGTAGTTTTAACCCCTGGCGTAACTGCCACCGAATCTGGCCAGGATTTCACCTCGCAAGCAGTTGCCAATGGCGATGACGGTAAATTCCCGGTTTACCGCATCCCCTCAATCGTGCAGCTAAACAACGGTGATCTAGTAGTTTCCTATGACGGGCGCCCCAGCCTGAGGGACGCCCCCAACCCCAACTCCATTTTGCAGCGCCGCTCCACCGATGGTGGGCGTACTTGGGGTGAACAAACCGTCATCCACGCGGGCGTTCCCGGCGCCCAAAAGCAGGGCTATTCAGACCCCTCGTATGTGTATGACGCGGAAAAGAACATTTTGTTCAACTTCCATGTCTACTCTAAGGATGCGGGTTTCTTCCAGTCCGTTGACTCTGACGACGACGCCGCCCGCAACGTTATGAGCGCTGAGGTTTCCACCTCCACCGACAACGGCAAAACCTGGACCCACCGCCTGATCACCAATGTGGTTAAACCCAAGGGCATCACTGGCACCTTCGCCACCTCCGGTAACGGTATTCAAATCAAGCACGGCAAATACGCCGGGCGTCTGGTGCAGCAATATATCGGCACTGACTCAGCCCACAACGGTTACGCCTACTCGGTTTACTCTGACGACCACGGCGCCACCTGGCACGCCGGTAACCGCATCGGCAATAGCTTCAACGAAAACAAGGTGGTTGAGTTAAGCGATGGCCGCCTCATGCTCAACTCACGCAACTGGGGTGACGGGGTGGGGCGCCTGATCGCTATTTCTGACGACGGCGGCGTCAACTGGAAGAACCAGTACCTAGACACTGCCCTGGTAGACCCGGAAGTAAACGCCGGCATCACCCGCATGAACCCCCAGGCCACCAGCGGCAAGGCCGCCAAGGAGCTGCTGTTCACCAACGCCAACAACAGCCCCTACAACTGGCAGATAGATGTTGACCGTAAAGGCCAGTGGATCAACCGCATCACCGGTAACGTGCGCTACTCCTGCGACAACGGCGCCACCTGGCCCGTTAGCCGCGTCTACCACTACGGCCCGCACGCCTACTCCTCGGTGACCGCCCTCAAGGACGGCACTTTCGCCGTCGCCTATGAAACCAAAACCGACAAGGAAATCCGCGTAGGCACCTTCGGGCGCGAGTGGCTAAAGCCATTCTGCGCCAACTTCGCTCCCGCTAGCGTCAGCTTGGGGGCCGGGGAAAGTACCAGCGTAAGCGTCACTATCCGCAATGACGACGACGTCGCCCTACCGGCTGGGTCCATGCGCCTAACCGGCCTGCCCGAAAACGTCAGCAGCGAGCTGGTAGCCACCCCGGCACTAAAGCCTGGCGAGTCGGCCACCGTAAACGTCAAGGTCACCGCCACTAAGGATATTGTGGCTGACACCTACAATGTGGATGCCACCTTGGAGGCAGGCCAGTACACCCTGCGCGGCTCGGTGGAGCTCAAACTCACCGCCCCTGAGCTGATCGCACTGACCGTGGCCGGCGAGCGCAGCGACTACACCCGCGACATCGTGGCTAAGCCCTACCAGGCCGGCGAAAAGCTGCCCTTCCACTGGACCATCGTCAACAACACCAATAAGACCCTGCACATCGATAGCGCCAAGGGGCCCGAGGGCACCGAAATTGAATCTTGCAGCGGCGACATTGAGCCCGGCAAGACCATGTGGTGCTTCACCAGCGGCTATGTGGTAAACGAGCAGGAAGCCAAGCAGGGCTACCTGGATGCCAAGCTGACGCTGACCTACACCCAGGGCGACAGTCAGGTCACCTACCCGGTAACTCGCTTCGACCAGAACCTAGGTAAGCGCCGGATGCTGCCGGCTGCTCCCACCCCGCAGCCCACCGAGCAGCCTACGCAAAGCCCCACCCCGGCCCCGACGGCGTCGCCCACTGCCACGCCTACTGCTGCGCCTACTGCTGCGCCAACCGTCGCACCCAGCCCCACCGCCGCGCCTACGGCTAGCGCTGTGCCCAGCGCCAGCCCCATGCCTAGTGCCAGCCCCATGCCTACCGGCAGGGCGGCGCTAAAGCCCTCACCGCTACCCTCCTCAAAGGGTTCAGGGAAGGTAGCTTTTGCTGGTAACAGTGGCGGCTCGCGCCACGGCTCGCTGGCGGTTACCGGTGTGGCCGGAGGATTAGTGCTGGTAGCCGGGGGGCTAGTGGCCGCCGGTGGGGCGCTGCGCTCTGGCAAACTACGCGACTACCTGCACCGTCACTAAAACCGACGGCGCACCCGCGCCTAAGCCGCCAGCCCGGCGAAAAAGTGGCCTAAAACCACGTTAAACCGGGCCTCTGGTGTTGGGGGCAGGTCAGCTGAGACAATTAGCGCATGAGTTGTGCTGAGACTGCTGACCTGCCCCTATCCCGTGTAAACCTAGCTGAGGTAAACCCGCCACTGGCTCTGGGAGTGTTGGACGGACGCTACCGCGCCGCCGCCTCGCCGCTGGTAGACCACCTGTCTGAAGCTGCTTTGAACCGCGCTCGCGTGCATGTGGAAGTTGAATGGCTGATTTACCTCACCGATAACGAGGTTTTGCCGGGCGCCCCCAAGTTCTCTGCCGCTGAGAAGGAGTACCTGCGCGGTATTGTTTCCAGCTTTGGCCGCGCCGAAATTGATGAACTGGCTGAAATTGAGGCAGTCACCCGCCACGACGTGAAAGCTGTCGAGTACCTGCTCAAGCGTCGCCTAGATGCTGCCCCCCAGGTACTGGGCCAAGACACGGTACTGCCCCAGGTGCACGAAATTGTGCACATTTTCTGCACCAGCGAAGACATCAACAACCTGGCCTACGCCCTAACCATCCGCTCAGCTATCAAACAGGTGTGGCTGCCGGCCGCCCAGGGCCTGGTGGATGACCTCAGCGAAATGGCTCGCCAGTACAAGGCTGTGCCCATGCTGTGCCGCACCCACGGCCAGCCGGCCACCCCCTCCACTTTCGGTAAGGAACTGGCCGTATTGGCTTGGCGCCTGAGCCGCCAGCTGCGCCGTGTTGAGGGCACCGAATACCTGGGTAAGATCAACGGCGCCACCGGCACCTACGGCGCTCACGTGGTTTCCGTGCCGGGAGCTGACTGGGAGGCTGTTTCACGCGGTTTCGTGGAGCACCTGGGCCTGATCTGGAACCCGCTAACCACCCAGATTGAATCCCACGACTGGCAGGCTGAGCTGTACAGCGACGTGGCCCGCTACAACCGTATTGCCCACAACCTGGCCACCGACGTGTGGACCTACATTTCTTTGGGCTACTTCCACCAGCGTCTAAGCGCCCAGGGCTCTACCGGCTCCTCCACCATGCCGCACAAGGTCAACCCGATTCGTTTCGAAAACGGTGAAGCCAACTTTGAGATTTCCTGTGCGCTACTAGATTCCCTAGCGGCCACCCTGGTAACCAGCCGCCTACAGCGCGACCTGACCGACTCCACCACCCAGCGTAATGTGGGCGTGGCCCTGGGCCACTCGCTGCTGGCTATCTCTAATGTGCGCGGGGGCCTGGGCGGCCTGGATGTGGATGAGCGCCGCCTGGCTGAAGACCTAGACGCCACCTGGGAGGTGCTGGGTGAACCGGTGCAGCAGGCTATGCGCGCGGCCGCCGTCGCTGGCGCCACCGGCATGGCTGACCCCTACGAGCGCCTGAAGGAACTGACCCGTGGCAAGCGGGTTACCGGCCAGGCTATGCGTGACTTTATCGCTGGGTTGGGTATGCCTGCCGACGTCGAAGCTCGCCTGCTGGCGCTAACCCCGGGCACCTACGTGGGCTTGGCTGAAAGTTTGGTACGCCACCTAGAGGATTAACTAGGAATAATTCGGGGCATATCCCGGTTGGGCTAGTCGTGCTTGGGGGACAGTTTTAAAGCTGTCTACAGGCCGGCTAGCCCATATTCATAGCTGCCAGCTGCGTTGTGGCTGGGTAGGCAACACATTTAGGAGAAGAAAATGGCTGAAAACATCGACCGCACCACCGTCCTCAAGGTTTCAGGCCTGACCTGCTCTAACTGCGTGCGTCACGTGAGTGAAGAGCTAGAAGAGGTTGAGGGTGTCAAGAACGTTTCAGTAATCCTGAACAAGGGTGGCGTCTCTGACGTAATGGTGGTTTCTGACGTGCACCTAGACGACCAGGCCCTGGCCGACGCCGTCGACGAAGCCGGCAACTACACCCTGGAAGCCATCGAACGCGACGAGTGAGGCGGGCGTCTTAAATAATGACTGATATCCAAGAAACCACCTCAACTAGCGCCAGTCACGGCAGCGTAGATTTGAGCGTGGGTGGGATGACGTGTGCCTCCTGCGTGGCGCGCGTGGAGAAAAAACTGAACAAAGTGGCTGGCGTTAACGCTTCAGTTAACCTGGCTACCGAATCAGCCCACGTTGAGCTAAGCGCCCCGGTAGACCCGCAGCAGCTGGTGGCCGTGGTGGAAAAAGCTGGTTACAGCGCCACCGTGACTAAGGTGGAGGACGGCGCCGTCGAGGCTATGCGCAAGCAGGAAGCCCGCCACCTGGCCCACGCCGCTGACCTGCGCCGTCGCCTGATCGTGGCGGCCACGCTATCAGTGCCACTGATGGTGATCTCCATGGTCAGTGCCGCCCAGTTCTATGGCTGGCAGTGGGTTGTGGCCGCACTGGCCTGCCGGTGGTGACTTGGTGTGCTTGGCCTTTCCACAAGGCTGCTTTCACTAACTTGCGCCACGGCTCCACCACCATGGACACCCTGGTTTCCCTGGGGGTTATTACCGCCACCTTGTGGAGCCTGTGGGCGCTGATTTTTGGGGGCGCCGGCATGCTGGGTATGCGCATGAGCATGGAGTTCATTCCGCGCGCCCAAAGCGAGCACGCCCACATGTATTTTGAGTCTGCCGCCTGGATCGTGACTTTCCTGCTTACGGGGCGTTTGGCGGAGGCGCGGGTGCGTCACCGCTCGGGTGACTCGCTGCGTAAGCTTTTGCAGCTGGGCGCCAAAACTGCTGCGCGGGTTAACGCTGACGGCTCGGTTACGGAAATTCCGATTGACCGCCTGCAGGTGGGCGATCGTTTCCGGGTGCGTCCGGGCGAAAAAATTGCCACTGACGGCCTGGTGGTTGAGGGGCACAGCGCCATTGATGCTTCCTTGCTGACCGGTGAATCTTTGCCGGTGGATGTAAGTGCAGGTGACGAGGTTACCGGCGCTACCGTGAACACTTCGGGCACGCTGGTTGTGCGCGCCACCCGGGTGGGTGCGGGCACCACACTTTCGCGTATCGCCCAGGTGGTTACTGCCGCCCAGGCGGAAAAGGCGCCGGTGCAGCGCCTGGCTGACCGGGTCAGTTCGGTGTTTGTGCCCACGGTTTTAGCTCTGGCTGCTTTAACTTTCCTAGGTTGGCTGGTTACCGGTCATAACGCCCAGGCCGCGATTACGGCAGCGGTGGCGGTGCTGGTAATTGCCTGCCCCTGCGCCTTGGGTTTGGCTACGCCTACCGCCCTGCTGGTGGGTACTGGCCGCGCCGCCCAGTTGGGCGTGGTTATTCGTGGCCCGGAGGTGCTTGAATCTACCCGCCGCATTGACACGGTGGTGCTGGATAAGACCGGTACGGTCACCACGGGGGTAATGCACCTGGCTCAGGCGGTATTTTTCGACGACGCCGCCGAGGTAAGTGACGCTGGCGGCGCTGGTGCTCAGGCCGGTGCTGCTAGCGACGGCGCCACGGTTGTGGACTTGGGGGAGGGTGCCACCCTAAGCCCAGCCCAGCTGCAAACCCTGGCCCTGGCCCAGGCGCTAGAGATTCCCTCTGAACACCCAGTAGCCCGCGCTATTGTGGCGGGCACACAACTAGACGGCGTCCAGGCGCCCCAGATCAGCGAGTTCACTAACCATGCTGGTCGCGGGGTGAGTGCCACGGTAGCCCACGCAGCGGGCCAGGTCACTTACGCCGTCGTCGGTAAAGCCACCTGGCTGAGCCAGCAGGGCGTAAGCCTTGAGCAGGCTGAAGCTCAGGTACGCGCCCTAGAAGACACCGGCGCCACTGTGGTGCTAGTGGCCTCAGGGCCGGATCCAAAATCATTGCGCCTGCGTGCCGCCCTAGCTGTGCGCGACGAGCCCAAACCCACCACCGCCAAAGCCATCAGTGAGCTCAAAGCTATGGGGCTGCGTCCCATCCTGCTCACCGGTGACAATGAGCGCGCCGCCAAGTTCATCGCCGCCCAGGTGGGTATTGATGACGTAATCGCCCAGGTACTGCCCGAGGATAAACGCGACGTGGTGGCTCGCCTGCAAGGTGAGGGGGCTAATGTGGCCATGGTGGGTGACGGTGTTAACGACGCCGCCGCTCTAGCCCAGGCAGGGCGCTGCCGGTTTGGGCATGGCCATGGGTACCGGCTCAGATGTGGCCATTGAGGCCGCTGACATCACGCTAGTGCGTGCCGACCTGGAGGCAGTTGTGGCTGCTATCAAGGTTTCGCGCGCTACGCTGCGCATCATTAAGCAGAACCTGTTCTGGGCTTTCGCCTATAACGTGGCCGCAATTCCGCTGGCCATGGCGGGTTTGCTCAACCCCATGATCGCCGGGGCCACTATGGCTATGAGCAGCGTGATCGTAGTGTCTAACTCGCTGCGACTGCGCCGCGTGAAGTGATCTGACACTATGAAGTGACATAGAATAGTCTGGCTACTTCGAATTAAAGCGCGCACTTTGGGCTGCTAGCCCGGGTGCGCGCTTTGTTATGCACACTAGATAGTGTCTTGGAAGGTGCAGCGGACAAAATAAAATATCCCTAATGAGCTTCGCTATTTAGCGGGGGATATGTGGGGATATAAGGCCCAGTTTCATAGACTAGCCCCATGACCCAAGCGCCAGATCAATCTGCGGCCGGTAGCCCCTGCCGCCACCCCGGATAGCCGGGTAGCTACCGCCGTCGAAAAACCCAGCGCCCCAGCTGAGGCCGCCAACTCGGCCCGCCCAGTTGGTTTTCCCCGAGTAGGCACCACCTCCCAGGCGGAACCACAGCCAACTTTGGTAGAAACCAGCACCCTAACCTTGGTTGACACCCTAGAGCGGCGCGAACACCGCACCCGCGACCTACTATTTGCCGGTGTCTGCGCGCTAGTCTAGTAACGGTTTTTCTACTGGCTGTGTTCGCCCAGGCAACCACCACCGCTGTCATTTATGACGTACAGACCGTCTTTTCCCAGCTGCTGCGCCGGGTGCTGGTGTTCCCGCTGCAAGCCTTTGAAGGTATCGTCACTTTAGCTCTGCCCCTAGCGTTGATGGGGCGCGCTTTGCTGCATAAGGACTGGTGGCGCTCAGGCCAAGCCCTGATCGCCCTAATCAGTGCTTATCTGCTATCTGCACTGTTCACATACCTGTTGCAGCTGCCGGTGTTTAACCAGGTGCACAACGGCATGATCTCCTACCGCAACCTAAACACCTACGAGATTCTCTCACCCACCTATGCTGCCTTGGCTGCAGTTATTTTGGCTTCCGGTAAACACCAATCCAAGCTGGTAAAAACTTCCTGGTGGCTGCTGGGAATTGTGGTGGGTGTTTCGGTGCTGCGTTCAGCTATCACGCTGCTGGCAGCGGTGGCCTCAGTGCTGTTGGGTCTTATCGCCAGCTACTTAGTGCTTTACATTATGGGTGTGGCCAGCGAAAACGCCACTGGGGTGGCTCTGGCGCGCGGCCTGCGCCGCTGCGGTGTGGACGCTGTCAAGGTGGTGCGTCTAAACCCGCGCCAAGCCCCCCCTGCAAGCCTGGCAGGTACGTACCGACTCCCAGCTTGGTTACACCGAGAAAGTACGTGAAAACCCGATCGTTTCCACCCAAGACGACGGCGCCGTCGTCGAAACTGAAACCCCCCAAACCCTAGCCCCAGCCGGCAATGACGAAAAACTTACCCCCCTACCCGACTACAACTGCGCCCACGAGCTGGAACTAGCCGAAGAACTGTGGCAATCCCAAAGCGAAGATATTCACCGTATCTACGCCGTGTGGGACCAAGACGGCAAACGCTATGACCTGAGCGTAATGGACACTGACACGCACGTGGTGGGCTTTCTATCCACCGCCTGGGACACCCTACGCACGCGCGGCCTGGCCCCAGCGAAAAACTATTCGGTACGCGCCAGTGCAGAAAACACGGTGATGATGAACCAGATGGCGCGCAGTCGGGCCGTGCGCTCCCCGCAAATTCTGGGCGTGGCTGAGGCAGAAGAATCAATGCTGCTGGTCACCGAGCATATTGTCTCTCCGCGCTCATTTGGGCAGTTAGGCGACCAAATCTCTGACGACACTTTGCTGGATTTGTGGACTCAGCTGCGCCGCGCCCACACGGTTGGCCTAGCCCACCGCGCCATCAGCGACCAAAGCGTGCTGGTGGATGCTGGCGACCATATTTGGCTAACCGACTGGGATGACGGCGAACTGGCTTCCTCTGAGCTCTCGCGCCGCATGGACCTAGCCCAAACCCTGGCCCTAGTGGCTCTAAATGTGGGAGTGGAGCGGGCCATTGCCTCAGCCTCGCGGGTGCTGGATCGCGATCAGGTAGCTTCTATCGCGCCGATGTTGCAAAAGGTGGTGTTGCCGCGCTCTACCCGTGCCGCCATGGGCCGACGCGGCAAGATTTTGCAGGAGCTGCGTGACGCACTGGTGGCGTTGGTGCCCACGGCCCAGGCTGAACCCACCAAGATTAACCGTTTCTCTGCCCGCACTATTTTCATGGCGATTGTGGGTGTGGTGGCGCTGTGGACGGTGCTGGGCCAGATGAACTTCACCCAGATTTCTGCGGCGGTTGAGCAAGCTAATTTCTGGTGGTTCTTGGCGGCGCTGGTGTTCTCGCTGGCCACCTATGTGGGCGCCGGTATGACGCTGGTGGCTTTCACCCCCAACAAGCTGGGTTTGATTCGGGCTACCGAGGTGCATTTTGCTTCTTCTGTGGTGGCGCTGGTGGCTCCGGCCGGTGTGGGTGGGGCGGCTATGAACTTGCGTTTCCTTAACCGTAAGGGGGTGCCGACGGCGGTGGGTGTGGCCACCGTGGCGTTGGTACAGGTTTCCCAGTTTGTGGTGACTGTGGTGCTGCTGGGTATTTTGGCGGCTACCACCGGTACCTCTTCGGGCCTGTCGCTGCCTTCTGGCTGGGTGCTGGTTGCGGTAGTGGTGGCGATTCTAGTGGCTGCAGCGGCTTTGGCGGTACCGCAGCTGCGCAACTGGATTTGGGTGCATATTGAGCCCACTGTTAAGCAGGTGTGGCCGCGTCTGGTGTGGTTGGCTTCCAACCCCACTCGTATGGGTGTGGGCGTGTTGGGTACCGTGATTTTGTCGTTGGCCTACATCTTGTCTTTCGGGGCTTCGCTGTGGGCCTTTGGCTATTCGCTGCCTTTCGCGGTGTTGGCGATTACTTACCTGGCTTCTAACACGGTTGGTTCTGTGGTGCCTTCGCCTGGTGGTTTGGGTCCGGTGGAATTGGCTCTCACCGGTGGTTTGGTTACTGCCGGGGTACCTAGCGGTGTGGCCGTGTCTGCGGTGTTGGTTTACCGTCTGGTTACCTTCTGGATCCCGATTCCGCTGGGTTACCTGTCCTTGCAGCGCCTGCAAAAGCGTGGGGATCTCTAGGCTGGCTGCGTTTTTCGACAGTGCCCCCGGGGTTCCTCGACGGCGCCCTGGGTATCGGGGCCGACGGCGTACTGGGGCTTAGGCTCGATGGTGCCGTGGGGCTTAGGCTTGGCGGCGCCGTTTAAGCGTTTGCCAGGAGGTAAATGGCAAAAATCAGGCAGGAAATAATAGTGGCGATCCAGGAGATTACCCAGCCGCGATAACCGGCCCGCTTAGATTCTACGATCGCAAAAATCCCCAAAACCATGGTTACGAGAACTACCCCGGGAATCGGGGATAGTAGTAGCGAGGCTAGGGCGATGAAGCAGATTGCTGGAGTTTTTTGTCGCGGAGCGTTGTAGCCCGCAAAAGCAAATACTTCACGCGGATTTACTTCTTGCGTACCTGGAAACACAAAATCATCGGGAACAATCTGACCCGGGTGGCTGATTTGATTAGCGCCGGCATCACTATTGGGGGGCTGGTGTGTGTAAATACGCCGGATACGCTCATGTCTTAAGTGTGCCCAGCTGGGCCGCAGGGCGCAACATCAACTCAGCCGTCAACTATCAAAGTTGGATCTGTCGGCGCGCAAACTGGGCATGCTGACCCTCGAAGCTGGGCGTGCCGGCGCACAAACTGGGCGTGCTGACAGCTCGAAGCTGGGCGTGCCGGCACGCAAGGTAGGCCTAGCCGGCCACAGCCGTTTTGACTATCCCAGATAAACGTAGGGTCACTTATGTTTCACGTGAAACATAAGTGACCCTAGTGCTATTAGCTAGCGGTCAGTTATTCCTGCTCGTCAGCCTTAGAAGCCTGCTTGTGGCGCTTGGAGTAGGCCGGGCCTTCCAGTTCCACGCCGGCAGGCGCTGAGGCGGGGGAGGGGCTTTCCAGGTTGGTGCCACGCAGCTTCGAGATAGCGCGCATCAGGTGGTAGATGATGATGGCGCCGAAGGAGCCCTAGAGCGATACCGGAGAAGGACATGTCGCCCACTACCCAGGTGTAGTCAGCGATAGCCACAACCATGGCTACAGCAGCAGTGTTGAGGTTTACCGGGTCAGAGAAGTCAACCTTGTTCTGCACCCAAATACGCACACCCAGCATACCGATCATGCCGTACAGGACCGTGGCGGCGCCGCCCAGCACGCCAGCGGGAATGGTGGCAATAACCGCGCCGAACTTAGGTAGCAGGCTCAGCGCCAGGGCAGAAATGCCGGCCACCACATAGGCGGCGCTGGAGTAGACGCGGGTAGCAGCCATAACACCGATGTTCTCGGCGTAAGTGGTGGTACCAGAACCGCCACCGCTACCAGCGAGCATGGTGGAAACGCCGTCGGCAAACAGGGCGCGGCCGGTGATGTTGTCCAGGTTTTCGCCGGTCATAGCGGATACAGACTTAACGTGACCCACGTTCTCAGCCACCAGCACCAGCACTACGGGCACAAACACCCCCAGGTACTTAAAGTCGAAGCTGGGAGCGTGGAAGGCGGGTAGGCCTACGACGGCGGCCTTGTCGATAGCGGAGAAGTCCACTTCACCCAGGGCCACGGCGGTGGCGTAACCAATCAGCACACCAATCAAAATGGACAGGCGCCCAATGATGCCCTTAAACAGCACCGTGATCAGCAGGATAGACACAATGGTGACGGTGGCGGTGATAGGAGCCTGCTTAACGTTATTCCAGGCCGAAGGGGCCAGGTTGAAACCGATCAGGGACACAATCGCACCGGTAACCACCGGAGGCATCAGCTTGTCGATCCAGCCGGCACCCACAAAGTGCACCAGCAGACCAATAACCGCCAGGGTTAGACCCACCGCAATAATGCCTCCCTGAGCTAGGGAGGCCTTGTGCGGGTCAATCAAACCGCCATTAGAAGCGTTGTAGCCAGTGACTGCGCCAATAGGGGCAATCAGGGCAAAAGAACTACCTAGATAGGAAGGCAAACGTCCGGCAGTAATTCCTAGGAACAGCAAGGTACCCAGGCCGGAGAAGAACAAAGTAGTAGTAGGGGAGAAGCCGGTGAGCAGCGGCACCAGGAAGGTAGCGCCGAACATAGCTACCACGTGCTGCACACCAATCCCGATGGTGCGCGGCCAGGTTAGACGTTCGTGGGGGGCGACGACGTCTCCCGGCTTTACCGAGCGGCCGTCACCGTGCAGGGTCCAAAAACCTGCCTTAGACATTTACTGTCTCCTGTCGCAATGGAAAAAGGGGTCCATGCGGCAGAGCCCGTGCGTCTGGCGCGTTCGAGCGTCGTCGTCCGAGCGCTGCCAGACCACCAGTCTAGACCTAATTTCGCCGCAAGCTAATGCTGTGGCAGTAGTAGTTAGGACACACTCAGCGCCAGGGCCGCTGCGGCCCCCGCCATCAACCAAGGCCCAAAAGCGATACGTCCCTTAAGTTTCAACCTGCCGCTAAGTAGCAAAGCCAGCGCCACCAGGCCACCAAAGAAAAAACCCAAATATAAGCCCATTAGCAGGGTGCTCCAGCCGTGCAAAGCCAACAGCGGCCCCAGCACCACATACAAATTCGCGTCGCCCATGCCAATCCCCGGGGCTCGCCCCCACAGCTGCGGCAGCAAACTCAATGCAGCCAGGGCAATATACACCAGGGCGCCCCCGCCCAAAGCCCGCAGTAAGTCGCCAGCGCGTAGGGGAGCGGCGACGTCGTCGATACCAGCAGGCGCTACTTGCGGGCCTAGCCAGGCTAAAACCATTCCCAAAAGCAGCACTGCGCCGGCAACCGAAAGCAGGCGGGTGGGTAGGTGTTGCACGCGCCAGTCCACCAGGGCGGCAGGGATTAGTGCGGCTAGTACCGGCACGGATAGGGGTAGTGACGACGTCGCAGCCGTGCCAGCTAGTGCCTGAGGTAGTGACAGTGCCCCCACTAAAAGTGCGCCACCTAGTAGCACGCTAACCGCCATGCCTCGATTGGTTAAAGCGGCTACTAGCAGTGGGTCTTTAGCTGGCCAAGCTTCGCAGGGGGCGTCACCCACGGCCTTTATATAAGCGCGGGCCCAGGGTGCCAGCTTGAAGTAGGTTAATGCGCTAACAATTCCTAGCTGTAAAAAGGTGAATACAAGCGCAAGCAAAAGGTCACTTCTTGCCCTCGGATGCGGCCGCAGTGGGCTGAGAACAACCGGCAGGAGCGGTGATGGGGGAGCCAGACTTAATGGCAGCCATTTCCGCAGCAGACTTGATGCCGTGGTTGTACTGGGCGCCCAAAACTACGTTAACAGTGGTGTCAGAAGAGGAGGCGCGCGGGTCCTGCTGGACCACTACCGTGCCGCTAAATACCTGGGCCACGGTGTAAGCATTGGTGATACCCGCTGGTCCGGCGGTGAGCAGCACATTGCCGTCATAGGCGCCCCTCGGCCCAGTCACCGGTGCTAAGCACAGTTAAACCAGTGTCTTTCAGGTTAGTTTCGGCGCTACCTGCCAAACCGGCCTTCTTGGTGCCGTTGTAGATATTGACGCTAATGTCAGTGATTTCGCCAGTAACCGCTTGGGCGGCAGGCATACCGGGATGCGTTTAACTAGCGTGGGGGTGGGGACGGCTTGGAAGCCAGGGTCTGGTACTTTGACTAGCCCAGTGCCTACGACCAAACCGAGGGCCGTAGCAATAACCATTAGAACTAGACAGGTACCGATAATGACGCTTTGGCGCTGAGCCATGCGGGAGCGGTAGTTTGCTTTTGTTTCAACCTGAGGCACCCTTCCAGGGTAGCCGATTAGGGCGGGTTGAGGGGGCTAGTCATTACAATTTCACCAGGTAAACGCTTGGTGTCTTAAACCTGAGGAAGCCTGAAAATTAGCTGGGCGCAGGGAGTGTAAACGAGCCAAAAAAGGGTGCCTAAAGTGCGGTTTAGGGTAGCTGGCGCAAAATAATATTAATGGGCTATAGGTCTGACAACTTCGTGTCAAACTGTCACGAAAATTGGGTCAACTTCAGCGAAAATAGCACTGATCTGCACAAACGCTAGCACCTTAAACTTTGGCAAAACTGAGTACAAATGCCCAAAATCTCTAGTGGATCACGTCACAGGTGTGGTAGATTAGTCAATAATCAGCCCTTTGACGGCTACCTGATCCCCAAACGAGGAGACGCAATATGGAAGACAGCATCATTGCGCGCATCCCACTCTTCGAGCGTATGTCGCCTGAGGAGCGAGAAGAGCTACGTGGCATGATGTCGCAGACAACTCTGCGCCGTGGTGAGGTTCTATTCAATGAAGGTGACTCCGGCGACCGCCTATACATCCTGCTCACCGGTAAGGTGAAGCTAGGTCACACCTCTGTTGACGGCCGTGAGAACCTACTAGCGGTCCTAGGTCCCGGCGAAGTAGTCGGCGAGCTAACCCTATTTGACCCGGGCCCGCGCTCTACCACTGCTACCGCCGTGGCCACCACTGAGCTGCTGGCTCTAGAGCACAACCAGCTAATGGGCTTTATTGACTCCCACCCCACGCTGGCCAAGGACATGCTGCGTGCCCTCGCGGTGCGTTTGCGTCGCACCAACATCGCCCTAGCTGACCTGGTCTTCTCCGATGTTCCTGGGCGTGTAGCCAAGGCCCTGCTGGACCTGGCTGAGCGCTTTGGTGCACCCACTGAAGACGGCATCCATGTCCCCCACGACCTAACCCAGGAAGAACTAGCTCAGCTAGTTGGAGCTTCGCGCGAGACCATTAACAAGTCTCTGGCCGAGTTCGTTTCCCGTGGCTGGATCCGCCTGGAGGGGCGCGCTGTAACCCTTATCGACGTCGAGCGCCTCAAGCGCCGCGCCCGCTGATAAACGCGCATAAATAGCGCTCACAAGCTTTAGTGCCCGGTCGTAATTAAACGGCCGGGCACTGATTTATGTAGTGGCGCTAGCGCTTAAGGTGGCCACTAGTTGGTGGGGCGCTTGAGGTAGGCGATTAGGTTTTCGGTACCTGCCGGGCCGGGAACGATTTGGACTAGTTCCCAACCGTCGGCACCCCACTGGTCCAAGATTTGCTTAGTTGCGTGCGTGATTAGCGGCACGGTTGCGTATTCCCAAGTAGTCATGATTACACCCTACCTGTTAGCTGGGTGAAAAGGGTGGGGTTGGGGGCGCTTTGAAGTGGTCTGATCTTAGGCTGCGGCGCGCGTGGTGGCGGCGTGAGAGGTAGCCTCGCTCAGGCTGGGCTTGCGCCGTAGTAGGGAGGTGCGGGCAGGCTTGCGTAGTTGGCGGATTTCCTCCGCCAGGGCGTCGTCGCTGGAAAGCCAGGCGGCCCAGTCAGTGATGTGGGGCATATTGCGGATCAAAGCGCGGCGTTCACGCTCAGTTAAGCCGCCCCAAACTCCAAAGCTAGAGTCGCCATTGAGGGCTTCGGCCAGGCACTGCAAACGCACCGGGCATGAGTAACACAATTCGCGCGCTTCCCGCTGCTCGGCCCCCTTCCCAAACAGCAGAGTGGTGTCTATGCCGGCACACGCTGCCAATTGGGTCCAGGAATGAATTTCGTTATTCATTTTGGAACTACTTTCATTTGTCCAGGCGAGCACTTCTTTGTTACTCAGCTCACCCCCAGACTCTACGCCTGTTTGTCCGCGGATTCAAATTCTCGCTGCACGTTATTTCAAAATTTTCCAAATTGGCACAAAAACAGAGTGAAACCAGGTATTAGTCCTAACAAAAATTTTGGCCTGCATGTCAGAAGTGTTACCAAGCCGCTCTGTCTCATTGCTTGCGCCATGACGTAGGCTAGGAACTATGTCGAAGTCTGCTAGCTCGAGAGTCTCCCTCTCCTCTCCCCGGGAGCTACTTGCCGCACTGCTCTCATTCTTTATGTTGGCCGTTGGTGGCGGCGTGTTCGCTGCCGGTTTCGCGTTGCCCTTTGTAGGGGCGGCTTCAGTTCTTACAGATGCCTCAGTGCAGCTGTTTGACGAGCTACCTAGCGACTTCAACGTGCTTCAGCCCTCCCAGATTTCCTATCTAAAGGGCTCAGATGGTCAAACCATTGCACAGTTCTACGCGGAAAACCGCATTGTTGTGCCGCTAGCCAAGATTTCCCAAGAATGCCCAAAACGCTATCGTGTCCGTTGAGGACAAGCGTTTCTACAAGCACAAGGGTGTGGACCTGTCGGGTATGTTGCGTGCGGTAGTTACCAACGCAGCTGGTGGCTCCACCCAGGGTGCCTCTACCTTGACTCAGCAGTACGTTAAAAACGTGCTTATTGAGGCAGGTTTGCAGGCTAGCGACCCGGAGGCTGTGGAGGCTGCCCGCGCCGCCACTCCGGCCCGTAAACTGCGTGAAGCTAAATACGCTTTGACACTGGAAAAGCGCTACACCAAAGCGCAGATCCTGGAGGGTTACCTCAACATTGCAGCCTTCGGTCCTTCTACCTACGGTATTGAGGCTGCCAGCCGCCACTACTTCTCTCACGGTGCCGACAGCCTGAGCGTAGGTGAAGCTGCGCTGCTGGCCGGTATGACCAACTGGCCTACCCGCTACGACCCCATCACCAACCCTGATGCGGCTAAGACCCGCCGTGACTGGGTGCTCCAGAAGATGCTTGAGGAAAAGTTCATCACTCAGGAGCAGTACAAGGAAGCCACCAGTCAGAGCATCGACTCCATGCTGAAGGTAACCAACGCCGTCGGCGGCTGTGGCTCAGGCTCTAGCGGCGTAACCAAGAGTGCCGCCTACTTCTGTGAATACGTGGTGCGCGAGATCCTCACCAATGACGCCTATGGCAAGGATGAGGCCACTCGTCGTCAGCTGCTGCTGCGTGGTGGCCTGCAGATCACTACCACCATGGACATGGCTAAGCAGCAAGCTGCCTACGACACCATGGCTAACTGGCTGCCCACTGGGGATGAGTCCAACGTTAAGGGTGCACTAGTATCTATCGAGCCTGCACCGGCAAGATCATCACCATGGTGCAAAATACCAACTATGGTGAGCCCAGCAATGATGACCCCACCGCCACTAAGCTGTCCTACGCGGCCGACTCTAAGCACGGTGGTTCTAACACTGGTGGTTTCCAGCCTGGTTCATCCTTCAAGCCGATTGTTTTGGCCCAGTGGTACCAACGGGGCATGTCTGGCTACACGGTGCTAGGCGGTGCTAGCCACGTATTCACCACCGGTGACTTCCACGCCAGCTGTGACCCGGGTTTCGCCATTGAAAACTGGAACGTGGATAACGCTAATGCTTCAGAAAACGTTAACCACACGGTTATTAACGCTACTGCCCTGTCGGTAAACGTTAGCTACGTATACATGCTTAGCCGTATGGACCTGTGCGCGGTCACCGGTCTGGCTAAGGATCTGGGTATAACCACGGTTGATGGCGGGGAAATCGACCACAACCCCTCCATGGTGCTGGGCACCATGAACGTAGCTCCGATCACCATGGCCAATGTTTACGCCACCTTCGCGGCTCACGGCACCTACTGCCCGCCCACCGCCATCACCAAGGTAACCAAGGATGACGGCACTGAGATCAAGGTCCCCTCAACTGCCTGCCGTCAGGTTATGGACCCCACTCACGCAGATCAGGTGGCATTGACCCTGACTTATGTAATGAAGGGGAACGGTACTGGCGCAGCGGCTGCCCTTAACCGGCCTAGCGCAGGTAAGACCGGTACTACCGAAAAGATGGATAACGCCTGGTTCGTGGGCTTTGTGCCGCAGCTGTCCACCGCCGTGTGGGTAGGCCACTCTGAGGGTAACTTCCACATGGACGGCCAGGTTATTGGTGGTCGCTACTACTCCACCATGTACGGTTCTGACCTGCCCGCCCCGCTGTGGCGCGACTACATGAACTCGGCTCTTTCGGGCACTGAAGTTCAGCAGTTCAACCAGGTCAGCCTGGGTGGCAACAGCGCCGTCGGCAACACTGGGGCCACCCCCCAGGGCAACACCGGTAACAATAACCGCAACGGCAATAACAACAATAACAACAACGGCTATAACAATGGCGGTACTAACAACAACGGTACCGGCACCAACGGCAACTACAACAACTCCCAGGGGGGCAACACCACCACCAACGGTTTGAGCGCTGACAACTCCACCGGCACCCCCCAGGACCGTCGCAACAGCGGGAACGGCCAGTGAGTGCGCTTAAACAACTAGCCTGCGCCGTCGGCACTGTCGGCGGCGTGGGGGTGGCAACCCTAGGGTGGAGCCTAATCGAGGCTCGCTGGCCGGTGCTGCGTCGCATTGAGGTGCCCGTACTGGCCCCCGGCTCGGCGCCCATCAAGCTGCTGCATATTGCTGACCTGCACCTAACAGGAGCTACCAAAGCCCGGGTGGCGTGGGTGCGGGCACTGGCAGATGTTGAGCCAGACCTGGTTATTAACACTGGCGACAATCTATCTACCCTAGGTGGCGTAAGCGCCCTAGGTGAGGCCCTGGAGCCGCTACTGGCCTTCCCCGGCGCCTTTGTGCTCGGTGATCACGACCGTCACGGCACGGTTTTCCGTTCACCCACCCGCTACCTGCGCCGCGATCCGCGTAGCAATGATGATCCGGTTGCTGACTTGCCTGTACTGCCCTGGGAGGAAGTACGTGACATGCAGCTAGCTGGCGGTTGGAAAGACCTGGATAACTGTCGCGATATGGTGGAAGCGGCCGGTCAGCTCATCGAGCTAGTGGGTGTGGCTGATGCTCATGCCGACGACGACGCCTTCCCGGAGCCTGTAGCTGCGGGGGAGGGCGCTGCGGGGGGCGCTAGCGCCGCCGTCGTGAAAATTGGCGTAACCCACGCCCCCTACCAGCGCGTACTAGACCAGATGGTGACCGATGGCGCCCAGCTAATTTTGGCTGGACACACCCATGGAGGCCAGCTGTGCCTACCCGGCTATGGGGCGCTAGTGTCCAACTGTGATCTACCCCCAGCCCAGGCCAGCGGCCTAAGCACCTGGCCTGCCAGCTTCAAAGCCATCCACAAGGGCACTGCCCCAGCTAGTGAGGAGGGCCAGGCCTACCTGCACGTATCGGCAGGTTTGGGGACCAGCCCCTTCACGCCGGTACGCACCGCCTGCCGCCCTGAAGCCACCCTGCTGACCCTCACGGCCCGCTAAGCTGACCCTAACCGCCCGCTAAATAGCTGTTTGTAACGCGCTACACATCCCAAGTTTGGGTTGCAATTGGCTTTAAGGTTGCTAAACACGCTATGATAGGCAGGCACCACGGGGTGTGGCGCAGCTTGGTAGCGCGCTTCGTTCGGGACGAAGAGGCCGCAGGTTCAAATCCTGTCACCCCGACTCGTAAACTGCGTCTCAGGAGTAAAGCTCCTGGGACGTTTTGTTTTTAACCATTGTCATAGTGTGCGTTGCTGATGGTTACTGGTAGCGTGCAATGTATGCACACTGAATCGGCACCCGCAACCGCGCGTTTACCATTCCTTGTGGCTGTTTGCCGTCCCACCGGAGACATTGCCACTGATGAGTTAAACACGCTGCGAATGTACGGGCGCCTAGGTGATGAGGATCTAGAGATCATGGATCTACTAGATACCGATGCATGTGAGCCGGAAACCCTAAACCTGCAACGCGACTACAGCGGGGTAATCATTACGGGTTCTCCCTTCGGCTTCCACGGCGAGGACAAATCCCCAGAACATCAGCGCGTAGAGCGGCGTGTACGTGCGCTAGCTAAGCGTCTGATCGACCAAGACTTCCCCACCCTGGGTATCTGCTTTGGCTTGCAGGCGCTGAGTCTAGCTAGCGGCGGCAAACTGGTAGACGGCTTCGGGGAGGACCTACAGGCCCCCCGTATCAGCCTTACCGACGACGGTCACCGCGACCCGCTTACCGCCCACGCAGGCCCAGTTTTCTACTCCTACACCGGCCACTCACAGGCTGTAGGGCTACTGCCCAAGGGGGCCTCCATCCTCGCCACCGGGGACTTTTGCCACGTGCAAATGCTGCGCTGGGGTAAAAACGTTTACGGCACCCAGTTCCACCCCGAAATCACCCGTAAAGGTATGCATATCCGCATCAACACCTACGGGGACACCTACTACCCTGCCGACCAGAAGGCCGCCGTCATAGCGCGTTGCGACAGTGCTGATGTACTCAGCGCTAACCAGCTCATTACCCGCTTCGTTGAGCGCTACCAGCGCACCGCCTAAGCACGCACTGCGCCTAAGCTGGCCCAAAACAAACGGCGCCATATAAGCCCTCAAGCAGGGGCGGCGTCGTAGAGGAGAAAAAATGGCCATCGACTTTGCCAAGTCGGACCGTAGCAGCATTGGCGTGGAGTGGGAGCTTCAGCTAATTGACTGCGACGACGAAAACCTACGCCAATGCGGTGACTGGGTAATTGACCAGCTCCACCGCGCCCACCCCGACACCCCGCTGGTGCATGGGGAGATGCTACGTAACACGGTGGAGCTAGTTTCGCGCAAACAGTTCTCCGTGGCCGCCTGCGCCGCCGACCTACAAGAAGGCATAGAGCTGCTACGCCCGGTGCTAGAGCCGCTACGCATCGACCTGGCCAGCGCCGGCTCACACCCCTTTGCTGACCCAATTTTCCAGCGCGTGTCAGACTCAGGTCGCTACGCCGAGCTAGTTAACCGTACCCAGTTCTGGGGCCGGCAAATGCTGCTATTTGGCACCCACGTGCATGTGGGTATTGAGGACCGTGACAAGGTCATGCCGATCTTGAACTACCTGGCCACCAAACTGCCGCATATGCAGATCCTCAGCGCTTCTTCCCCGTTCTGGGCGGGCGTAGACACCGCCTACTGCGACAACCGCGCCATGGTGTTCCAGCAGCTACCCACAGCGGGTGTGCCGCGCCTATTTGAGCGTTGGCAGGACCTGGAGCACTACACCGACGACATGCTCAAAACCGGCGTGATTGACCACTTCGACGAGATCCGCTGGGATATTCGCCCCTCGCCGCGCCTGGGCACCATTGAGGTGCGCGTGGCCGACGCCGCCACTAACTTAACCGAGGTTCGCGCCATTGCCGCCCTGGTACATGCCCTGGTAGAAACCGCTTCACGACGCCTAGATAAGGGTGAAACCCTAGAAACCATTTCGCCCTGGTTCCTGGACGAAAACAAGTGGCGTGCTGCCCGCTACGGCATGGAAGCGATTTTGATCGAAAACATCCACGGCGATGAGGCGCTCATTACCGACACCCTGCCGCTACTGCTTAAAGAGCTAGAGCCTGCCGCTGCAGACCTGGGCTGTCTAGATGACCTTGCCATCTTGGACGACATCAGTCGCAACGGGGTGGGCTACCAGCGTCAGCGCCTAGTGGCCGCTAAATTCGGCACTCTGGATGCGGTAGTGGCCCATATGCGCGCCGAAATGGCTGCCGGTAAACCCATCAGCCCAGCCAACTTCGAGTACGACAACGAGGCTATTTTTGGTGCTACACAGCACCACCACACCATCACCCGCTAGCGCGCTAGCGCTTGCTACGCGGTGGCGCTAATGCCCTGCTGCGCGGGCGGTGCCCTGGCCGGACTCTAACCGACCGGCCCGCTGGCCGTTAACCAGGTGGCCCTCAGGCGGCGCTAACGCGCTAACACCCACAAAACGCAGTTGGCCCCCGGACCTTAAGTCCGGGGGCCAACGCTGCCCGCTAACAGGTTATTTTTTGGGGTTAGCTAACCAGGCTGCTTTTTCGCCAAAGGCTACTTTTTGGTGTTGGCGCGATCCATCACTAGGCGCTCGCGGCGTCCAGCGCGACGGGTAGAGTGCGAAACCACGCCCAGCATGATCAGGAACAGGCCAATGATCACCAGGCGGCCGCTGACGCCGTCGAGAAGAATAGCCTCAGACAAGATCCGGCCAAAGCGCGACTGCAAAGCCATATTGGCCAGGAAATCACCCAGGTACTGCTTGGTAATCGAAGGCACCACCACAAAGGGCAAGCCAATCAGTAAGGTAGTAATACCGGTGACGAAGGTGCCCAGGGAAGAGCGGGTCGCCGTCGCCATCACCACGATCAGCAGCACTATCGCCATGCCTAGCTCAATGATGCCGGCGGTGGAGAAGACCTTAGGCCAGCCATCAGCCAAAGCGCCGGTGAGGGCGTTAGCGGCGGTGTGCATCAAGAACCAGGCGATCGGGAACAGCACTAGCGCCAGTAGAGTGCCACCCCAGTGGGCGGCAGCGCGTGAGGCGGGCTTACCGACCACGGTGGAGCCAGCTAGCAGTACGTCGTCGTCAACCTCATTGTCCGCATCGGACTGGTTAGCCGAATCGCTGAAAGCAGCAGTGCGGGTGGAGGCGAAGATCGCGCTAGAGGGGCTGGGGGCCACCGGGGCCAGATCCGCAGAGTCTGCCGTGGCCAGGTGGTCTAGGCGCTCAACCCCTACCGGGGAGGTGCTGGTAACTACTGGCTTAACAACCTCCTCCAGCTCCATGTCGGCGGCGTCCATGATGGTGGTTTCAGTGTGGTCACTGGCCACCACCTCATCGTCAGCAAAGTCAGCCTTAGTCGCTTCAGGCTGCTCAGGGGCCGGGGGAGCCGGCGGCTCGGGTGCATCTGCAGCTGGGGTGGTCTTGCTGAGCTCGTTGCTGGCTGTGTCCGTGGCGCCGGCAGCTGGGGTGACCGGGACGGCTGGCACCGGGGTGACTGGCACGGCCGGGGCTGGAGTAGCCGCAGACGGTAGGGTAATGCCCACGCTAGAGGCGGCAGAGGCGGCAGAAACCGCAGAATCAATAGAGAAAGTGGACTCTGCCGACAAAGCCGAGCTCACCGTGTGCGGCGGGGTAGGAATGCTGATAGCAGAGGGAGCATCAAAGTCGGTAGGCAGCGGGACAGCAGCGGCCTCAACTTCATGCGCGTCATTTAGCTCCTGGACGCTGTCTACAGCCTCCTGGTCTGCCTGGTCTGCCTGGTCTGCCTGGGCGGTGCTTTCTGGGACGCTGCTTTCCGGGGCGACGTCGTCGTTAGCTGAGGCCGGGGAGGTCGCAGCGGAGCTGTGCTCTAGGCTAGAGGGGGCACTAGCGGCGCTCACGCTAGAGCTGGTTTCCGCAGCCGAAGTGGTTTCCGCAGCAGAGGCAGTTTCAGCGGCAGAAGCGCTCTCAGCAGCCGAGGTTGCGCTAGCAGAGGCGGCGCTAGCTGATACGGCACTAGCGGCAGAGAAGGAATCTGGGATCAGATCCTCACGCACCACCGGCACCTGGATGGTTTCGTCGTCACTATCCTCATCAACAGGCACCGGCTGAGGCACGGCAGTAAACAGGCTACGACGACGCACCGCGCCAGAGCCAGGGTTAGCGGCGCCGGCGTCAGCAACAGCTGGCTTAGCGGCGTCGGCCAGTTCCGGGGCGTTAGCTGAGGTGGCGCTAGCGGGAGACTGAGCCGTCACCGAGGCGGCAGCCGCACTGGCCGCAGTCAGTGCGCTAGCGCCGGTAGACGCAGTGGCGCTGGTGGCAGCCGTGGTGGCGGTAGCGCGGCGGGCAGCAGAGTCAAAAGTGCCAGAAGTGTGTGCGTTCTCAGCGTTGGTGTAGCGGCGGCCAGTAGCTGGCGGGGTGTTAGCCAGCATGGCGGGCACACCATTGTTAGCCAAAGAGCTCGCGGGCACGTGCACCGAAGGGGTGGTGCCCAAAACCGGGCCGTTAACCGGCGCGCTGGGAGCTGACTTGGGGGCCTGGCTGGGCGGCATAGCCGGGGCAGCAGCAGCGCTAGGGGCACCAGACTGGGCAGAAGCAGCGTTAGGGGCGGCGTCGGGAGTAGCACCAGAGCGGGCACTGAGCGGGGCTGAACCAGCTGAATCCGGGGTGGGTGCAGAAACCGCAGCGTCAGCGGCCTCAGGGGCAGCCGCAGAGGCAGCTGAGGGGTACAGCGGCGCTGGAGGCGCTCGCGGCAGAGTAGGCGCTACCGGCAGAGCGGGCGCTCAAAGCTGAGGAGGCACTACCAACCGAGTAGGCGCTGGGAGCACTCAAAGCCGAGGCGGCGTTGGCCTCAGCGGCAGAACTGGCGGTGTAACCGGCTACCGCAGCAGCGGCACTGGCAGCGCTAGCAGCTGAAAGTGAAGAAACTGGAGGTTCGTCGTCGAAAAGATGCGCATTATTTTTACGCATCATAGGGCGCAGCTGGGCCTCGCCTTCGTCGTCGTCCCAGATGCTTGCGTTGGGCCGATTAGTACTCACAGCGTCTCCTTGGGCAAAAGCTATAGCGCAAGCAAAGGTATCCCTTATTTTTTGCGTTAACTACCAGGCACGCCGTAAAACCGCGCAAATTGCCTGAATATGTGTCTAAAATAATGTTTTTGCTAAAAATATTTAGGTCTGGATTAATGGATTAAGCAGCTGCTTTATTGGTTTCCGCAGCTAACTGCGCGGCCATTTGGGTGCGTCCAGCCTGGCGGGCCCAGTGTGAGCCGCGTGCCAGCGGTGACATCACTGCCGCCAAGAAAATCCACACCACCGGATCAATGACGATATAGCTGGCTGGGTCAGTGAACAGCGGGTGTTTGATACCCAGCAAAATTCCCGCACATAGCACCAGGTAGAAAGCGAAAATTGTGCCCGCAGTGGCGGCCGTACCGGCGGTGGAGTTGCCGCTTAAGGCCCCCACACTCAGTAGCAGCAGCGCTCCGGCTACCAGTGCAAACAGCACCTTGCCGTGGCTGAAAGTGTGGGCGTTGGCGGCAAAAACATCCGCGCCAGCAACCACCCCGGAGCTAAAACCGGTAGCTACCAGCGCAAAAACCGTCAGTAAAGGGGTGATTACCAGCGAAAGCAGGTGGTCAGATTTACGCGAAGGCGGCGGCAGCGGCACCTGCCCGGGCTGCTGGTCCAGCTTGGCCATTTGCTGGGCGTAAACCGCCTCACGTCGCCCAGCACGGCGAGCACGGCGCATGCCCATGGCCCCACCAAATAGCAGCATGGCGCAAACAAATGAGATCAGTCCCAGGGTGAAGTACTTTTGCAGCCACAGCAGCACCAGGGAGCCGCCTAGCAAAAACACCCCGGCTACCACCGCCCCCAGCGAGGAGTTGCGGGCATAGTAGCGCTCAACCCAGCGGCAAACCGCGAAAGCCGCCACCGCCAACGGCAAGGCCAGCAGGTACTGCTCAGCTTGGTAGCTGAAGCCAAAGTTAGGGCCCTGGTATTTGACTACGAAGGCGGCTAGGGCCATCACCCACGCCCCTTGTGCCAAGCCAAAAATGCTCGCGATTATGTGACTCCTGCGCCTGCCATGAGGGGCTGAGTCGGCAACTTGCTGCGTAGTGGGGTGGGTGGCCTCGGTACTCACACTTAGAGCCTAGCGCGTAGGCTTTGATTTGTGAGCACTAATGCCCTTATTGACGCCTGTTTGGCACTGGCCCGTGAAGAACGTGTAGCGGCTGCAAGTGAGGCTTTGTATGAGGCTTCAGCGCAGCTGCGGTGGCAGGAGGCGCTGCGTAAACGTTGGCGTGAGGCCCGCGCGGAGGCTAGTGTGCGCGGGGCGGTTAGTGGCGCGGCCATTGAGGGGGCGGTGGTTAGCGCTCAGGCTTTGCGTGAACAAATTGCCGCCGGACCTAAGGGGGCGGGGGCGCATGCTTCCAGTAAGGATCCGGCTTGGGATGCGGCCACCGGCTTGTGGCGGGCGCACAGCCGCCTGGTTGGTTATATGCCTGATTTGGTGGGGCGTACTCGTCCGGTGGTCCCGGCGACGGCGCAGCTTATGGCAACTTTGCACCGTGACGTTGCGGGGCCGCTGGCAGTTGGGGGCTTAATCAGTGAGGCGGTGGTGGGCTGCCCACGCGAAAGTGGGCAGGCGCTTGAAAACCAGTCGCTTGAAGGTGGCGGGCTGCTTGAGGGCGGAAAGGCGGCGCTTGACGGGCGGGCAGCTGCTTGAAGGCGGGCCGGGGCCAAACCTGGGCGGCCAAGAGCTACGTGAGCGCCTAGCGCAGATTGTGGCTTTAATTGACACCCCAAACCTGCCGGCACTGGTGCGCGTGGCGTTGGTGCACGCCGAAATGCTTACGGTGCGCCCCTTCGCTTTAGCTAATGGGGCGCTAGGGAGGCTGCTGGTGCGGCATTTGAGTGTGCGCGACGGGCTAGACCCCACCGGGGTCAGTGTCAGTGACTATTACGCGGGACGCGTGCCCGCAGCTTACGCTGAAGCTGCCCAGGCCTATGCCAGTGCCAGTTTGGAGGGCGTGGTGGCCTGGATTATTTGGCAGGCTGAGGCGCTGCTAGAGGGGATGCGTCAAGGCAGTGAGCTCTCACGCGCCGTCCAGGCCGGCACCACGCAGCTCTAAACGATGCCGAGGCTAACTGACTTAAAACTTTCTGGCGGCCATACTTTCTGGCGGACAAAAGCCCGCCAGCGGCGTCGTCGTAACTGAACGAGCGCCAACTGGCGGGCTAAATGGGTCGGCTTAGTGGGCTGGGCCTTCGCGTTAGTGGGCTGGTTTAGGGGCCAGGCCTGGGACTAACGCGCCGGGCCCGGAGATTAGCGGGCCGAGCAAGAGTTGGGGCTGAGCCCATCCAAAACCAGCATGGTGAACACCAGCGACTGCTTGAGGTGCTCGCTGGCGCCGGCAGTGTGCGACTTGGCGTCATTGGGGGTGAAAGTCACCCGCGCACCGCGAGCGCACCAGTCGCTAGCCAGGGTGGATCCCACCTGGTAGTCGATGACGTCGTCGCCACGCCCGTGGGTGAGCAGTACAGGCATGGTGGGCTTTAGGTTACCGATGCGCTGCTCGGCCAGCATGGTGCGGTAGGGCTCTTGGGCCATGAGCTGGTTCACGTCGGTGCCGTCGCTGGTCAGCTGGGATAGGCGGGTGCCGCTGTAGAAGCTGCCGCCCATGACGCAGGTGTTGGTAGCGCGCTGCATTACCTGCTGGCCGTGGGGTGACAGCGGCAGGGTGACGCCGTAGCTGGTGGTTAGGCCTTTGAGAGCGTAGAGCTCGAAATAGGGCGGATTTGCCGCCGTCGAGCTTGGCGGGTAGGGCGCTGAGGTTGGCCGGGACTGCACCTGCGGCTGCACCCTTGATGTTCAGTTCGGGGGCGTAGGTGCCGGCTAGTTCGGCGGCGCTGGCTGCGGCCCCGCCACCTTGGGAGTAGCCGTTAATTACGATGGGGTTGTTTTTGCCCAGGTCCCAGCCTTTTAGCTGGGTGGCGGCGCGGGCTGAGTCCAGCACGGCGTGGCCTTGGGAGACGCGGTCCATGTAGGTGTGGGCGCCGGGGGTGCCTAGGCCTTCATAGTCGGTGACTACTACGGCGTAGCCTTTTGCCAGGAAGATTTGAAGAACAGCTGTTCATAGTCGCCGATGGAGTTGGCGATGTTCCAGGAGGGGGCACAGTCGTCGCTGATGCCCTGGGTTCCTGGGGCGTAGGCGATGATGGGGCGCTGGCCTTTACCGCTCCAGGCGCGTTTGGGTTCAATCACGATGCCGCTGACGGCAATGTTTTTGCCGGTGCGGTTTTTGGATGAGTAGAGGATGCGCTGGGCTTTGTAGGGCCCAATTTTGCTGATCCCCAGGGTGTTGATGCCGCTGACGGCGGCTTCTTGGCGCAGTAGCTTGCCCGGGGTGCCGTCTAGGGTGGCGGAGTTGTAGTAGAAGGGGCGGGCGACGTCGCCGTTGGGGTCTTTGCTGAAAACTCCAGCCTGTGCGGGGCTGGTGGGGGCTAGGGCGGCGGCGCCTAGCATCAGGGTGGTTAGCGTAGCCAGGGCTGGGCGTAGCCAGCGGGTGGCGGTTTTGGTGGCAGCGTTGGGGCTGCCTGCGCGGCGCGAGCTTAGCTGCGGTGGGCGCAATTGGGTTTTAAACACGCGATTACCTCGGCTTTAGGAAGTTTTAGGGGTGTGTTGTGAAGTGTAAAAGCGCAAGCTGAAAATTTCCCGAGTTAATCCACAAGTGGGTAACTTTTTTACCCCATGCTTTTTATCCACAGCCTGGCAGCGCCCTGGGGCCTGGTGGGGGCAGGGTGTTGAGCATGGTTTTAAGTGTCGAGTTAAGCGCGACGGCGCCCAGCCCACCTGAGGGCGGCGTTGGCGCAGCAACTGCATGTGCTTGTCAGCCCAGCCCGCCCGGGGCTGGCCGTAGTGTAGGCCCTTTGGTGCTGGGGCTTTGGTTCCCTTGAGTATTTAGAGCAGCTGCACTGCCACCTGCAAATAGCCGACGTGGAAGCTTTCATCCAGGTGCCGATGCAAGCTGCAGGCGAGGGCGGGGTTAATGGGGTTGATGCGCTACATATGGCCGGCCAGTTCGCTTACCTTAGCCAAAACGGTCTAGAAAGCTGTTTGGGAGTATGTCAGCCGGGTTTAGCGTCCCATGCCCGGGGCTTACTGGACCAGTTAGAGGGGCGCGCCGACGCCGTCGAGCTAATAGAGCTGAACCTACCCACCCAGGTGGAGCGGCTATACCGGGTGCTGCTAACTAAACAGGCCAGCCAGCTTGGCCAGGTGGTGTTTGTGTGTGGGGCGGTGGGCGGCATTGGGGCCACCTATAGCGCCGCGCTACTGGCGTGGGCTGGGAGAGAGCTAATCCGTGGCGGTGAGGCGTCGCAGCCAGCTCGGCGTCGAGACCAAGACACATATTCGCAGCCGCAGGGGCCAGGCTTTGGCTCGCTAGCCGCGCAGGCCTCAGTGAGTGCGGCCCTGGTGGACGCCAACCCCTACGGTGGCCTGGATCTATACCTGGGGAGCGGCTACTGCCAGGGCGCCAGCTGGGGGCAGCTGCCTAAAAATCAGTCGCCACTATGGCCCCAAAGACTAGTGCGTGGGCTGGGTAAATATCGCGGCGTGAAGGTACTAGCTGGCAGTGGCGGCCAAGGCGGGCCCTAAAAACTGGCTGCAAATGAGTCAAGCTATCTACGCCCTACGCACCAGCTGTCAGTTAACAGTGGTGGATCTGCCGGCGCTGCAACTGCCACACCTGCCCTGGGATGAGCTGGGGAATGCGCGAGTACTGCTGGTAACTGACCTAACCCGCCGCGCGGCCCTAGCTGCACGCGGCTGGCTGCAAGAAGTACGCCCAGGCTTAGGCGCCCTAGTCCTACGAGAGCAGGGAGCAGACCTGACCAGCCAAGAAATAGCCCGACTGGTAGGTGCCCCGGTGGTGTGTGCCCTGCCTAATCGGCGCGAGTTAAGCCAGCGCCTACAGCTGGGTTTAGATCCACTGAGGCTAAAGCGGGCAGAGAAAAAAGTGGGGTCGCGCCTAGCTAATTGGGCGCTCAACCCCAACTTTTGGGCACAAAAGAGCCAAAAATGAGTGAACCAAGCGTTTTCAGTGCAAACCCTCGCCGTGGGAACCCTCCTAGCGAAAACGCCCCTAGCTGGGAAAACTGGGGTGGGCGGCTACGGCGCGCCATTGCCAGCGGCCAAGGCTGGGCCCAAGCCATGGCCGCTAGCCCAGTGGCAGACACCCAAACCATGGCGGATATGGCCATTGGGGTTTATGAAGACATCGCTGGGGCCGGCCCTTTACAGCGCTACCTAGACGACGACGTCGTCACTGACGTGCTGCTTAACGGCTGCCAACTGTGGGTAGATAGAGGAAAAGGGCTACTACGCGCCCCACTACCGCCAGGCTGGAGCGAGGCAAACACCCGCGCTTTAGCGGTGCGCCTGGCCGCAGGCTGTGCCAAACGCCTAGACCAAGCCAGCCCAGTAGTGGACGGCACCCTGGGCGACGGCAGTCGACTACACGCAGTACTAGAGCCAGTCAGCGCCTGTGGCACCCTTATTTCCCTGCGCGCCTTTCGCTCCAAAGCCTTCACCATTGAGCAGCTACGCCAGGCGGGCATGTTTGACATACGAATGCAAAAAGTGCTGGAACTACTGGTCAAAAAACGGGCAAACTGCCTGATCAGCGGGGCTACCGGCACAGGCAAAACCACGCTGCTAGCCACCCTAGTGGCCCTAGTCGAGCCCCAACAGCGCCTGCTGTGCATTGAAGAAAGCCGCGAGCTGCGCATCAACCACCCACACGTGGTTTACCTGCAAGAACGCCGCCCCAACGTGGAAGGCGCCGGCGGGGTGAATATGAGCGAACTAGTACGAATCGCCTTAAGAATGCGACCAGACAGGCTCATTTTGGGCGAATGTCGCGGCGGCGAAGTAGCCGACGTACTCACCGCCCTCAACACCGGCCATGAGGGAGGCTGGGCCACGCTCCACGCCAACAGTGCAGTGGATGTGCCCGCAAGACTAGCCGCCCTAGGGGCCCTAGCCGGTTTAACCCCCCAAGCCCTAAACCTACAGGCAGCCAGCGCCCTAGACGCAGTAATACACCTAGAACGCCAGCAAGGCCTACGCCGGCTACGCAGCCTGGCAGTGCTATGGCGCCAAGCTGGAGAACTAATCTGCCAAGACGCCCTGACCTGGAATGATGATGGGCAGCTAGTGCCAGGTGCGGGCCTAGAACTACTGCGGCGGCGCCTTGGGTCAACGCTAGACCAAGCCCTAGGCAGCTAACCATGGCCTGGCAGCTGCTAGAAACACTAGCCAAACTATGCGCCGCCAGCTGCAAAGCCAGCGGCGCACTGTCAGAACTATCCGCGCTGGCCACGCTGTTCGCACTGGCCGCGAGCGCCCTAGAAAGTGCCCTAGAAACCGCCCTGACAGTAGCGTTTAGCGCCGTCGCCGCAGTAATCCAAACCCACCCACTTTTACTAGCCAGCTTGCTGACCCTAGTGGCCTGGTGCTGGTGTGCACCCCTACGCCGAAGCCGCCCCATACACCTACCAGCACTACCCAAACGCAAACCACCAGTGGCACTAAATATGCTGCTAGTGCAGGTATCGGTGCGACTTACCGGCGGACAGATGCCCACCCAAGCCTGGAGCCAAGCCCTAGCCGAGGCCGGGGCGCCCCAGCCAACTCAACCAGGCGGGCGAAAGCCTCTACCTGCACAGCTTGATTGCGACCAAAACCCCCTGGTGGTTGGGGCAAAGTCGGCACCAACAGGCGGGGGTCAATGCGCTCGCGGCTAGATCGGCTCTGGCGGGGCAGCGTTTGGCACAGCGCCTGGGCTCGCCCCTGGCGCAGGTGTTAGGGCAGGTGGCCGGCATGATCACGCAGGCCACGCGCGGCGCGCAGCAACGCTATGCGGCTTTAGCGGCGCCGGTGGCCACGGCCCGCATGTTGGCTGCTTTACCGCTGGTGGGGGTGGCTTTAGGGTGCGCTTTTAGGGGTACGGGTGTGGCAGTTTTGGCTCGACGGCGCCCTGGGCACCATTACGGCTTTGGGTGGGCTGGGGTTTTTGTGTGTGGGGCGCCTGGTTACTTCCCGCATGGTGGGGCGTGCTCAGGAGGAAGTTAACCAGTTCGACGACGCCTTACTGCTGGATCTGTGTGGTGCGGCGCTGCATAGTGGCGCCAGTATCCCCAGGTGCCTGGAGGCGCTGGGGTTTGCCTGCGAAATCAAGGATTTTGGATTTGTGGCGCGGGCGCTGGAAATTGGGGCGAGTTGGGATGAAGCTTGGAGCCTGGCTGCGCCAAATCGGGCTGGCTATAAGGCGCTTAGTCAATGTTTAGCGCCGGCCTGGCTAGTTGGGAGCCAACCCGCTACCGATGCTTGAAGCTTGGGCGCAAACCCTACGTGATCAGCGTGAAAGCCAGGCTAGCGCGGATGCTAACCGGTTGGCGGTGCGACTGGTGTTGCCGTTGGGGCTGTGTCATTTGCCGGCCTTTATTTTGTTGGCGATTGTGCCGGCCGTGGTTTATTTGGGCCGCAGCGTGCTTGCCGGCGCCTAATGCTGCGTTCTGCCTAAATTTTGGGGCGACGGCGCTATAGCTTGCTGCCTGCTGGCCAAGATTGGCGCCCCGGCAAAGACTGCCGTGCCTCCGACCGCTGGCGCGCCGGCCCACAAGCCCCGCATCTGCGTGAATCTTGCCGGTGTGGCTTTTGATCCGCAGCCCGTCTGCTCTCTTTCGCCTGTTCTCTTTGCAGCTGCCGCTGTGCCTACAAGTGACGCTGCCAGCTGCTGATGCCTCTGCTGGCGCCCTGGCAACCATGCCTTGTTCCCTGAGCTTTTCTAAGCTGTAGGTTTTCTGGTGCCTCGCGGTCTGCTGGCGGCGTCATAGCTGATGCCTTTTTGAGCACAGGTGGGGAACAAATTTCCTCCTGCAGTCCCTATCCACAGGGTGCAAGCAGGCGTTAGACAAGGCGCCACAAACTGTTTACGGGCTGGCCAAGCAGGCCACCCATCCAGCTAAAACTGCCCCAAATTAGGGCAAAAGGAGGAAACCATGGAGCAGGCACATGAGCAGCCGCCTGCGTCTTGGCGCCTGGCAGTGACTCACTCAAGGGGGCCAAGGAGGCAAAGGAGGCTGTGGAGACCAAGTGCGCTAAGAGTGAAGGCAAACCTGAAGGTAAGCCCGAAGGCGGCGCCCAGGGCGATAAGCGCCTAGATCTTGAAGCCGGTATGGCCACAGCCGAGTACGCCATTGGCACGGTGGCAGCCGCAGCCTTTGCGGGGCTGCTACTGGCGATTATTCGCTCTGGTGGGCTACGCCCAATGATCGAGTCGCTACTATCTAGCGCGCTGAGCGTGTCCTGATGGGCCGGGGCGGATTAAACGGCCGCCTACAGCTTATGCCAAGGTGGCGGCGCAAGCCCTTAAATACTTGCGTCGCCACCACTCCCCAGGGTTTAGGTGTGCGCTGTGGGCGCAGGCGAAGCTGCGCCCACGCCTGCACTGGCAGGGTTAGTTGCAACTGTCGGGGTATGGTTACCGCTGAACTAGCCTTAACTCTGCCAGCAGTTATCGCAGTGCTAGCACTAGTGCTGGGCTTGGCCGCTGTAGGTGTTAGGCAGGTGCGGGCAGTAGGTGCAGCCAATGCGGCGGCCAGGGCGCAGCTGGCCGGTGAGGACCCCTATGCGGCAGCGGCTAGGGCTTATGGCGCGGCCCAAATCAGTGTTAGTGGAGAATGTGCGCAGGCCAGCGTGTCACTGCCACCCATCTAAACATGCTGGGTTGGACCATTCGAGCCACCGCCTGCGCCCCACGGGATCAGCCATGAACCAGCCTGCTAAAAGCAAAGCCCGTAGCTGGGAGCAGGGCTCGGGCACGGTACTTTCACTGGCTTTAATCGCTTTAGCGTTGCTGCTTTCTGGGGTGATCGCCCTGGTGGCGGCGGCCTATAGTGGCGCCGCTAAAGCTCAAAGCGCGGCTGACCTGGCCGCCCTGGCTGGTGCTCAAGCACTTAATGATCCACTAGCTGCCGGTGGGGCGCAGCCTTGCCAACAAGCCGGCAGGGTTGCTGGCGATAATCAAGCTAGCCTCAATCAATGCCTAATCGAGGGGCAAGACCTGATAGTGCGGGTATCAAGGCCGCTAAATCTGGGACCTTGGCATCTAGTTGCTAACGCCGCCGCTAAGGCTGGCCCAGACCCAAACCAACAGCCCTAACGATATAAACGCTGGCTGTAAGTGGTCACCTAAACATACAGGATGACGTACAGGATGGATGTTTGTAGGTGATTGAGTGTATGGGCAAAACTCTGATATACTAACAAATGTAGGTGTTACACAACATATTTTATTTCTGGGTGCTAGTCTCCCTTGAATAGGCGATGCTGCCTGCAGCTTAGGCTGTGTCTATCGCAGTGTCGATGGAGGGTAAGAAACTTTCCACATAAATAATACGAACGGAGCGGAATTTTGATCTGGTCAATTATTGTTGGCGGCTTTATAGGTTTTGTCGCAGGTGCGATTACTAGAAAAGGCGGCTCGATGGGGATAGTCTCCAACGTTGTCGCAGGTTTAATAGGCTCTGTTGTGGGTCAAAAACTGTTGGGCACCTGGGGGCCAACTCTGGCTGGTATGGCTTTAATTCCCTCTATCTTGGGTGCAGTAATTGTTATCGCTATAGTCGCATTATTCTTTGGGAAAAAATCCTAGCAATTTTCTCCAAAAAATATTATCCTAAAAGCTAACTACCATCTAAAAAGGAGTACGATTATGTCGATCAAGGACAGCATCAACCACGCCAAGGCTGAAGCCAAGGAAGTTGTGGGTAAGGTTACCGGCGACAAGAAGACGGAAGCTGAAGGCGCTGCGGAAAAGTTCGCTGACAAGGTTAAGGACGCCGTTGAGGACGTCAAGGACTCTGTAGAGGGCGCAATCGAAGGCGTTAAGAACGCCGTACACAAGGACGAGAAGTAATTTTCTAACTCCTTACGCCGCTATAACCATTATTTTTCGGCACAAATGCCTGCCCGGTAAAATACTGGCATAACATAGCAATCAGAAAGCAGTAAGTTGTATAGCTTGCTGCTTTCTATTTTTAGGCATCTGCCAGGTATAAGGTACGCGCCAAGCTAACCCGTTTAGTTAGCGCGGCAGTATCAATATTGGTGGTTGAAAGCGGGGGCAGGTCACGCACAAAATCACGTAGATTCTGCGCCGCCTGGGCAGCCGCCAACTGGGCCTGTTGGGCCTGGCCAGCGCTAGATTTGCGCCATACAGAAGCCAACACGTCAAAACCAAACCGGGAAATTTCCCGCGATAACTCATGCCAACCCACCAGGCTAGCGGCGTCGTCGGCCCTGGCTCCAGCCAAAACCGTACCGGACTGAGACAGCTCAAAAGCTAGGTTGCGTCGGTGCGCAGAGGCCGGCAAAGTATCCACCTCGGCGTGAGCGGCGTCGTCGAGAACAGCTGTAATAGCCCGCAAAACCGCACGATATTGGCGCCGCACCAACAAGATCGGGGCATGGCGGCCCACCAGCCAAATCGCCAGTAGGGCCGTGGTTGCGCCCACCAAAGTCTCTAGTAGGCGATCGGCAAACAGTAGTGAAGTGGAGTAATGGGCGGTGGGCGGAAGCATCTGCATCGAGTAGGTGGTGATGAAGAAAACCGCCACCGCATAGTTACGCTTCGCCGTCAGGTTCATCCCCAGCAGGCAGGCGAAAATAATTACCAGCTTGGTCCACGGCTCCAGCCCCAGCGTCATTATCGCCAAAGCACTAATTAACCCAGGCTAGTGCCAACTACACGGTGCAGTGCCCGCACCGACATATCCATGCGACTAGTGCCGTTTTGCAGCACAATCAGGGCGCTAAGCACCGCCCAAGAAGTATGTGCGGTAGGCGAAAAAAACATAGAGGTGGTGGCTAGCAGCACCGCAATCAGCGCCCGCACCGCCGTTAACCAAGGGCGAGAGCCCTTATGGAAAGCCCTGCGCAGCAGGTAGCTTGGGCGAGGTCGGCCCAGGGGGGTGCGTAAAAAATGTGAGCCGGTGGCCTGATTTTGGGCGGGAAAAGACTCACTTTGCAGTCCCAACACCAGGCGCCGATGCAGGCGACGCAGGCGCGAATGCAGCTGACGTGAGGCGGCAGTGTGGGGGCGCTCGTTGGCGGTGCGGGCACTACGCAGGGTGTACCAGGCCTCATTCACCGCGCTATAGGCGGCTGAGCGTTGCGGCCCGCGCTCGTATTGGGGCTTGTCAAAGCTGGCTTCATAGTCGGCGACGGCGGCCTCTGCGGTGGCGATAGCCTCGCGGGCAGGGGAGTTGGGGTGCCAGGCAATCAAGGCAATCGAGGTTAAGGCAGCAAATAGGAAAGCCAGGGAGTTAACCGAAACAATTGTTTCTAGTGCGCTTGAATGGGTGGAGGCCATATAGGTTCCGTAGGCCCCGGCAAACACCGTGTTTGTAGGCCCCGGAGGGCCCACCATCAGGGCGTGCCACACCCACACGGTCGTAAAAAGTCATAGCCGTAATTAATGGGGGAATCAGCCAAGGGTAGGGGCTGCATACCAACCCAGGAAAAAGAAACCCAGTGAGACCAGGCCATTGATTGCCATAGAGACTGTGCGTCGGCGTAGTGGCTCTTCGCGCCCAACGTTGGCGCACTGGGCCCCGAGCAAGCCCAAAGTGGCGTGGGAAGGCCCCAAAACCAGGGCGCAGCCAAGTAGACCGCCGCATACAGTGGCGGTCCAACGTGCAGCGCGGTGCCAGCTAGGGCCAGAGTTAATGGCGGTTAGTGAAGACCAAAACCAGTGGTGCCCACGCCCTAACTTTCGGCGTGAGTCTAGCCAAGCAGCTGACAGTGAGTTTGGTGGTGAGGGGGAGTCTTTGGCTGGGCCCACAAGCTCAGGATAGGACATAAAGTTAAAAGTGTGTCAGCTCACATCAAATAGTGGGAATGATTCACCCCCTAGCAAAGTTGAGCTAGGTGGACTCAAGAAGAGAGTTGACAGTCACTGGCTCAACTTGAATACTTGAGTAAAGACATTACAGACAGAACAAACAAGGAGCACACACTATGGCACGCGCTGTGGGTATTGACCTAGGAACCACCAACTCTGCTATCTCCGTCCTCGAAGGCGGGGAGCCCACCATCATCCCTAACGCTGAAGGCGGCCGCACTACCCCTTCAGTAGTAGCTTTCTCCAAGGCCACCGGCCCTGACGCCAAGCCCGAGATTCTGGTTGGCAACATTGCCAAGCGTCAGGCAGTCACCAACGTTGACCGCACCATCTCCTCCGTCAAGCGCCACATGGGCACTGACTGGAAGGTGAACATTGACGGCAAGGACTACAACGCCCAGCAGATTTCGGCCTTCATCCTGGCCAAGCTAAAGGCCGACGCCGAGGCTTACCTGGGTGAGCCCGTCACCAACGCGGTTATCACCGTCCCCGCCTACTTCAACGACGCTCAGCGTCAGGCCACCAAGGACGCCGGTACCATTGCCGGCCTCAAGGTTGACCGTATCGTCAACGAGCCCACCGCAGCCGCCCTGGCTTACGGCCTCGAAAAGGGTAAGGAAGACGAGCTCATCTTGGTATTCGACCTCGGTGGCGGTACCTTCGACGTCTCCCTGCTTGAGGTTGGTAAGGACGACGACGGCTTCTCCACCATTCAGGTGCGCGCCACCGCCGGTGACAACCGCCTCGGTGGTGACGACTGGGATGACCGTATCGTCAAGTGGCTGATCGACCGCGTAAAGTCCAACACCGGTGTAGACCTGTCCAAGGACAAGATCGCCATGCAGCGTCTGCGCGACGCCGCTGAACAGGCCAAGAAGGAACTGTCCAGCGCCATGAGCACCACCATCAACCAGCAGTACCTATCCATGGGCCCCGACGGCACCCCGATCCACCTGGACGAGAAGCTAACCCGCGCCCAGTTCGAGGAAATGACCGCTGACCTGCTAGAGCGCACCAAGCTGCCGTTCCACAAGGTAATCGAGGACGCCGGCGTAAAGCTCAGCGACATTGACCACGTGGTGCTGGTGGGTGGTTCCACCCGTATGCCCGCCGTCAGCGACGTTGTCCGCCAGCTGACCGGTGGCAAGGAGCCCAACAAGGGCGTTAACCCCGACGAGGTTGTGGCCGTTGGTGCCGCCCTGCAGGCCGGTGTTATCCAGGGTGACCGCAAGGACGTGCTGCTGATCGACGTGACCCCGCTGTCCCTGGGTATCGAAACCAAGGGTGGCATCATGACCAAGCTGATCGAGCGCAACACCGCCATCCCGGCTCAGCGCAGCGAGATCTTCTCCACCGCTGAAGACAACCAGCCTTCCGTGCTGATCCAGGTCTACCAGGGTGAGCGCGAGTTCGCCCGTGACAACAAGCCGCTGGGCACCTTCGAGCTGACTGGTATCGCCCCGGCCCCGCACGGTGTGCCCCAGATCGAGGTTTCCTTCGACATCGACGCCAACGGCATCGTGCACGTGTCCGCTAAGGACAAGGGCACCGGCAAGGAGCAGTCCATGACCATCTCCGGCGGCAGTGCTCTGCCCAAGGAGGACATTGACCGCATGATCAAGGAAGCCGAAGCTCACGCCGCCGAGGACAAGAAGCGTCGTGAAGAGGCTGAGACCCGCAACGCCGCTGAGCAGCAGGCCTACGCCATCGAGAAGCTACTGCGCGAGAACAAGGACAAGCTGCCCGAGGACGTCCACTCCGAGGTTTCCGCAGCTGTTGCCGACCTGAAGAAGTCCCTTGAGGGCGACGACATCAACGCCGTACGCACCGCTCAGGACAAGCTCAACGAGGTAGGCCAGAAGATCGGTCAGGCCTGTACGCCTCCGAGCAGGCTGGTCCTGCCGCTGGCAGTGGTTTCCCCGGCGCCTCCGCTGGCTCTCAGCCCAAGGCCGACGACGACATCGTTGACGCCGAAATCGTTGATGACGAGGAAAACAAGTGAGCACTGAGCCCTCAAACGAGGACCTACAGGCCCTAGCTGACCAGGTTAACGAGGCCTTCGCTGAGGCTGACGTAACCGACGCCGTCGACGCCGCCAACCAGGCCGCCCAGGACGCGGCTGACGCGGCCCAAGACGCAGCCGACGCCGCCCAGGAAGCGGCCGAGGCCGGTCAGGTCAGTGCCCAGGAGTTACAGGTCAAGCTAGACGAGACCACGGACCAGCTGGCCCGCGCCCACGCTGACCTGTACAACCTGCAGCAGGAGTACAACGCCTATGTGCGTCGCTCTCGCGAACAGGCTGCCTCTCACCGCGAAGCTGGCGCCCAGCAGGTCACCGAAGCACTAATCCCGGTCTTGGATGAGATCGAACTAGCCCGCCAACATGGGGACCTGGTTGGTTCCTTTGAAGCGGTGGGCAGCAAAATTGAGAACATCTTGAAAGACAAGTTCTCACTTACCCGCTTTGGCCAGGCCGGGGACGTATTCGACCCTAACCTGCATGAAGCCCTGATGGCAGTGGATTCCACTGAAGTCACCGAACCTACGGTGAACCTGGTGATCCAGCCCGGTTACATGCTCGGCGAGCGCGTGGTCCGCCACGCTCGCGTGCAGGTCGCCAACCCGGCCTAAGCACCATGCAAATAACGACGGCGCAGGTGAGCTTTTACCTGCGCCGTCGCTATAAAAATAAAGCCGCTAAAGAAAAAAGCGGCAACCCAAAAACAGAAACTATTAATGACTTTCCCCTTATTTAGGGAGGTGGGGACCACATTATGGCCAGTCAAGACTGGATGACTAAGGATTTTTACGCGGTACTAGGCGTTGCTAAAGACGCTGACGCCACCGCCATCAAGAAGGCTTACCGCAAGCTAGCCAGGCAGTACCACCCGGATCGTAACGCTGACAATCCCGAGGCTGCGAAGAAGTTCAAAAGAGGTCAGCGAGGCCTATGCGGTGCTCTCTAATGAGCAAGACCGCAAGCAATATGATGCTATCCGTTCCATGGCTGGTGGCGGTGCGCGCTTCACCTCCGGTTCAGGTGGGGCCAACGCAGGCTTTAATGACCTGTTTGGCTCCATGTTTGGTGGTGGCGCAGGCTCAGGCGGTTTCGCTGGCGGCACGGCTGGCGCAGACATCAACATTGATGACCTGATGAAAATGTTTGGCGGCTACTCCTCGCCTACACGTGGTCGCGACGGACGCCCCGGGCCTTTCAACTTCAGCTTCTCACGCCCCAAGCGCGGCCAGGATGTGGTAACCGACGCCACGCTAGAATTCCGCGACGCCGTCAACGGCACCATGGTGGAAATTACCGCTGATGGGCGGGCTGTTAAGGTGCGTATCCCGGCGGGCGTTAAGGACGGGCAAAAGATCCGTCTGCGCGGTAAAGGCCGCCCCGGCACCGACGGCGGCGACGCCGGCGACATGGTGGTTAACATCAAGGTTCGCCCCCACCCGGTGTTCAAGCAGGACGGTAAAGACCTGCGCCTGAGCGTACCGATCTCCCTGAAAGAAGCTGCCCTGGGCGGCGTCGTTGAGGTACCTAACTTTGACGGCACTTTCAGCAAGATTAAGGTAAAGCCAGGCACGTCGTCGGGAAGCGTGGTGCGACTGCGCGGAAAGGGTGCCCACACCCCCAAGGGCAACACTGACCTGCTGGTCACCTTGGAAGTTGCGGTACCTAAGCAGCTATCTGCCGAGGCCCGTAAGGCTCTGGAAGAATTCGACGCCGCCATGGGTGACGCCGACCCGCGCGCTAAGCTCAAAGAAGCGGTATCCAAGTGAAACGCCGTGGCCAGGGGATCGGCTCACTAGAGCCTGACGCCTACCACCGGGCCGTATATGTGGTGTCTGCGGCCGCACAAATGGCCGGGATGCACCCACAAACGCTGCGCCAATATGACCGCCTGGGCTTAGTTAGTCCCAGGCGGGCACGCGGGCGTGGACGGCGTTACTCCTATAGCGACGTCGAAAAACTGCGCTATATCCAAACCCTCAGCCAAGCTGGAATTAACTTAGAGGGGATCCGCCGGATTTTGCTGCTCGAAGAGCAAAACGCTGCCCTGCAGGCAGAAAATCGCATTTTGCGTTGGCGTATTAACGCAGGTGCGCGCGTTTTCGCGGCGGGTAGTGATGGTGAAGTACAAGTCACTGTGCAACGCGGATCCAGACGAAACTAAGGTTTTCGAGTTAGGCTAAGGGGGAGTCCATCAGGGCTAACCCATAACTGGGTGTTAAAAGCCCCAAGAAAATCTAACTGGAGGCAGACTTTTATGACCGACTACAACCAGGTTCCCCAGCCCCAGCAGCCCTACGGCGCCCCGGCTCCCGCTACTGACATCCCTGCCCCCGCAGGTGCCTACTACGGCGCCCCCTCTGCTCAGACCGCTGCCGGTGGCGTACAGCTAGACGCCTACGGTAACCCGATTGTGGCTGCCAGCGCTCCGGCTGTTGGCTACGACCCCAACGCTTACGCCGCTCAGCAGGGCTACTGGTGCTTACCCGCAGGCCGGCCCCGGCCCAGCCCAGCCCGATTGGTGCGCTGTTCGACTTTGGTTTCAAGCAGTCCTTTGCCCTAACCGGCGCCAAGCTGGCTAACCTGACCATCACCGTCACCGCCGTCTTCGCCTGGCTGATCTGCGCGGGTGCTGCTGCTAACTCCAAGATCGTGTCGGTGTTCTTCAACAGCTACATTTACGGTGGCTACGCCAGCGGCGGCGACTCGAACGGCTTTGTGGCCTTCCTGATCTCTTTGCTGCTGGGCTTCCTGCCCACCGTGACTGCGATTGTGCTCGGCCGCCTGTTCGTGGAGAACGTGGTTGCTAACGTCAAGCAGGAGCAGGTTGCTAGCGAGACCCTAGAGCTGCTGCGTCAGGCCAAGTGAGCGATTACCAAACTGAGGACGGCCAGCCCAAATACGGGGTTCGTTTGAACCCTCAGGAGCTGGCCGTTCTGCGTGAAAAGCAGGCTCGCGAGGCTGAGCGTGAGCGTGAGGCTAAGGCGCGGCGTCTGGCTGAGCGTCGGGCTAAACGCCGCGCTGCTAAGCGCGATTTTGCTGCCGCTGAGGCGGAGTATGTTAGGCGGGCCCGCGAACGCGAGCGTGAGCGCGAAGCTGAAAATGAGGGCCACTTTGAACATGAAAGCCTGGCCGGACCCGAGGGACTGAGCGATCATGAGGCTGAGCATGGCCATGAGGGCCAGGCCGGGCGTGAAGGCCAGGCCGGGCATGAGGGCCAGGCCGGGCGTGAGGGGCGCTCTGACCGCGTTTATGGCCGCTATGACAACATAACCGGAAGCTATAGTTACTGGTCTGACGATAAGGATCGCGCTGACCATGAGGGGCGCAAGTCTTCTCGTGGTGAGGGGACGCGCGCTCCAGGCCGCTCGGCTGTCCGTGAGGGCTATAACGTTACTAACGACGACGACGAACCGGCTGGGCACTACCGCCTGGCTCCCGGGGGGCGTTTTGTCTACCGGGCTGTACCCCGTAAGAAGAAGCAACGCGGCCGCTGGCGTCTGTTTATTATCGGCGTGTTCATGATGCTGGTGGTGCCCATGGTGACCCTGGCTGGCTCTGTGTTGTACCTGACGGGAGGCCCTGGTTTCTTTAAGGCTGGGCAGGCGCTGCCCGAGTCTGGGCAGGTGGCCCTGGAGGCCAAGACTAACTACATGCTCTACCCTCTGACCACAATGGACGTTGATAGCTGTAGCGTGAGCGATCCAGCTGGCAAAGCGGTGGCCTATAAGGAAGGTAGTTCGCAGTTCCCGCCGGGAAGTTTTACCTCAACCACTGCTGGCACCTATGTGATTAAGTGTCAAAACACTAAGGACACCAAGGTGGTGGGGCCGCCTATGCACATAGAGCGCTTTAGATACTTTGTCTATTGTGACCAACCTGGGCTTTGTCGTGGCCATAGCTGGCGTCTGGGTGACTATCGTGGGCTGGCGTAGGGCCCGCGCCCGAGGGCGCAAATAGACGCCAATAGATACGCCTGCGCCCGCCAAAATTTGGCGGGCGCAGTTTTGTTGGTATTGGCTGCTGCATTAGTGCAGGGGCTCTGTGCTAGTGCGGGGCCAATTTGGTTAGGCGGCGGCTAGCTTGGGCTAGCTTGGTCAGCGGCCGGGGTCGAAATCGTCGTGGAAACCGATCGTGGCCAGCTCTACGCTCTGGTCTGGCAGCAACCAGTAGTACAAGCGCGGCGCCCCAGGGCTGTTCTGCTTGACGTAAACCTTGCGCGAGATAGCGTCATCCTGCTGACGGGTTACTGCCGGGCAGTTGTTGTTGGGGCCGTTGTGGTTGACGCGGTCAACTTCCACAATGCCGGACCAGTTGCTGGATCGGGGAGCACGCGAAATACCGCAGATAATCTCGGTGCAGATACGTACCAGACGAGCATATTCGTTTGGCAGCGTCTCTTTAGCATCCTCAAGGAACCCATCCTTAATGGTGTAATCCTTAAGTGGGTAATTTCACGTAGTTTGCTGTCGATAGTATTCCAGCAAATCTCAATATCGAGCTTAAACCTAGCGTAATCGCTAAGCTTTAGGTCAGGGTGGGTAAACCAATCTTTAGTAAGCTTAGAGTTTGGCTCAGCTGCAGAATTGCCAGATTTCTTAAGGCGGTCAACTTGCTGCCTTAATTTACGCATCTCGCTTTGTGCGTTCTTGCGTTCTTCTTCCGCATCAAGACGTTCCTGGTCAGCAACACTGACTTGACTCTGGAAGTAGTCCTTCTGACTTACAGTTTTTACCAGTTCTTTCTGCATTTCGATTACATCGTTTTTGAGGCTATCGATCTGCCCTTGCCTCTGATCTAACTGCTGGGTTAGTTGTTTGTTTTCCTCAACCAGAGCCTCATCAGATGCTTGGCTGGTAGTCTAACTCCTTGGTCGTCAGATAGCTCCTGTTTAGTTTCTTCTAGTTCCTGTTCAATCCGGTTTTTTCGGGTATCTAGATCGTCGATGTAATCTATGTCGAGCTTGTGAGCTTCGGTCTCTTGTTCGAGTTCTGCGGTCCGCTGCTCAAGCTCCTGGGCTTGCTGTTCAAGCAGTTGCTCCTGTTGCTCAAGCTCCTGGGCCTGCTGAATCAACTGCGCAGCCTGACCAACAATGGTCTGCTTAGCAATTTCCAGGCTGATGTCAGGTTCGCTAGTAACGTTGGGCAGGTCCTGGCTGAAAGTAGTTGAGGCGTTACTTGTGGCAATGTTTAGCCTAGGCTGCGCCTGCAGCCATTTTGAGAAAGCCTTTTTGTTTAGCACGAATACACCTTCCTTGATGATGTGAGTATGTAAGTACCTCTGCTAGCTAATAATTGGAAAGCTTCTTAGGGGAGGTCTGATCAGTCTATATCTTTAGGCTGCTACGCGAGGCGATTTTGTCCAAGTTTCGCGCACAGTAAACAAACTAATTTAGGGTAAATATTTATACCCGTAGTGAAGAACTAATTTAAAATCTAAAGTTAATCTTGAAGTATAGAATTGTTCTGGTGTGACTGATGTGACTGGCGTGAATTAATTAGGTCTGTGAATAGCTGGCATGAGATCTTAGGTAGAAGTAGTTAGAGTATTCGCCTGTGAGGCAGGTGGTGAAACTTTATGATTGAAACACCCATTATCTATAGATTTGTCGATGTCAATATTACAATCTGTAATGTTTAACGAATAATATTCTGTTGTATCTGAGGAGGCTGGGGTGTAGTATGGGTGCGTGGATCTGTACGGGGGTTCGTTTTAAGCTGCTATACCTGTTTAAAGGAACACGGGTCGATGGATGGTCTCACTGTGTGAAATATGTGGCCCTATTTGCTTTGTGAAAAAATGAAGTTAATCCAGTATTAGTCCATCTTATATGAAGGGATGATTAAAAATGTCTCGCGATAATGTTTCTTCTGAACAAAATAAGGCCTCTAATGAAGGGAAGTCTAATGAGAAGAAGGGACGGTGGGATGAGATTAAAGAAAACCTCTCTAGAACATATGAAAAAGCTGATAAAGAAGGGAGATTTGAGCGATTTACAAAACATAATCTTAAAATTATACCTTGGGAAAAAACCGCAGAAAAGGTTGAATCTCACGATGAAAACATTATTGGGGACATATTAAGTAACTTATAATATAGTGATCTGACTAAAAAACTTATATCTTAAGGTTCGGTGTTAATTATTAAGTGGCGCTATCGATTTAAGTTTTTAAATTAGTTTATTTTTCGGGAGTTCATAAGATGATGTCATTGCACGATGAAGCCGATCTGCGCGATCTCTGGTATGAAGTAAATGATTCAAAATCCATTGTTATATATTGTGGTGCAGGAGTTACCGCTGATCGGACTGGAGTGGGTTGGCTAGGGCTGATTAACCGTGTGGCTGATAAACTAATGGAATGTCCAGATTCTAGGCTTATTAAAAACCTTGAGACGTGTTTCGATAATGATAAGGATGATAAAAAACTTCAGTCAGCTCGTAATGCGGTAAAGGAATATCTTAATGATGAAGATGTTCCTTTGGAAGTAAAAGCTACTATGGTTGAAGCATTAGCGAAAAATGAAAAAAATAATAATGACGCCATTCAGAAAGTTTTTGCTGAAGCGTTGTATAGAGATTCGGGATGGCATCGTGGTAGAACATTACAAAAACTAGTTGATTTTATTGTTATATCCGCATGCATGGGTAAAAGCATTTCGATAATTACTACAAATTACGATACTTATATCGAGCGTGCGATATATAAACGACTAGAATCTCTCAAAGGCCTTAACCCGTCTGAAGACTCGGAATCTAAAAAGCCACTGCCTGAATTGAGCTGGGTCGCGTACAAAAGGGTGAATTCTGGACCTAACGACGAGGTGCGAGAAGTTAAGCCGCCAGAACCCCTGTTCTCTGGTGACGAAGGAGGCTCTAGTATTGAAGTCAATTATATTCACGGTAGGATTGCCGAAAACGGAGACTTGGACGGCTCTCTAGTGTTCTCGGAACAAGACTATGCAGCCAGCCATGATGGGACTGTTGAAAAGCTTATCAAGTGGTTCGAAAAAGGGCCAACAATTATAGTTGGCGCCAGCCTTAATGATGTACCGTTAGTTAGAGGTTTATTAGGATTTAAGAGAACCATTAAGGAGGGAAGCGAGAGTTCATATGCTGGAATATATGCAATTTTGAGAAGAATAGCTATTGATAGTGAAGATATCTCTGATCAATTTCAATTATCCAGAGCCGAGATTTTAGGGATTAAACTATTGATGTTTGATTCTTATAATGATATTCCTGATATTTTTTCAAATCTAATTGCACTATGTGCCCAAGGGGTAGATGGGTATGGCGGTAAATTGCCGTGTGAGCTAGCTCTGGAAGATTGGATTGGCCAGACAGCAAAATTTTCTAGAAAAATTTCTGAGTATGGCTATGAAATGTCTTCTATTGTTATTGATGAAATTTTTAAAAAACTTATTGGTGAAAAAGAGAAAATAAAAATAGAGTTTTGGTTTGTAGGATATGCGGAAGGGTCGTCCGATAAGAAAGTTTTACGGGTTTGGACCAATTCTGTAGGGCCTACGTTTACGACTGGGCTTCGAAGAGAAGAGGACGTCCTTAGGGATAATGAGAAAAAGGTTGCCTCTGTGAAAGCCTATAGTTCTGGTATACCTGAAATTATCTCCCTCGATAAGCTTAATGTTGGAATCGATGAAAAGAATAATAAAGATGCGTCGGTTGGGCGCTGGAAGACATTCTTGGCTGTTCCACTATCTGTTCCTTCCAAAAAATATAACGTAGATATAGTGGTTGGCGTTGTTACACTTGCATCAACCTACAAAATATCAGACTCTAATTTTTTCGATAGTAAGTCATCCGAGTCAGCTCCCTCTAGCGGTCTAGATAGTAAGATTAATAATAAAAGATTAATTGTTGTTGATTACATGAGGGTTATGGGTAGAAATTTAGCAGAGACTATATTAAATTGGAAAGATTATGTTAATTTAAAATCAATCCACAGCACACATGCCACAATGAGAGGGGCGCGAAAATAAATTGTCCATTAGTTAAGACATTCGATATTTTGGTCTAACTAGATTAGCTAAGGCTGAACGTGTCCGATTTAGGGGCGTGTAAGACTACATCATGATTGATCATGAGGCCTTTGCCTATAGGGCATGTCAAGATTTGTTTCGTGCTTTGTGAAAATTTCTACGCTCTATCGCTAAGATCTTAGGTAAAAGCTACAGAGGTCTGTACAGTTTTGTGGGGCCCTGGTACCATCAAGGAAGCGTGGCCTCCACCTTCAATTGAACCTGTTGTTTGATACTTGCCCTGGTGTGACGGTCTTTGCGCGCTTTTGTAACACGGAGGGAGGGAATTGCCGCACGCACCTCTGGTGTATTTTGGGTTTTACCAATTCCTAGATAATGTGTGATTTAACTTGGCTGATATAAGCTTGGGTGTATTGTGTCTGTTTGCAAATGTAAGCATGACACTATGTGTGGCAAGAAAATTTAAGATGACTCAGGGTACTATGCCTTTGCGGGATAACGCTTTGTCTTATTTTCGGAGCGGCTATAGCTCAAAAGAGCTTGATGATCTTTGGAAAGAGACTAAAGAATATATGGATAGTGCGTTCCCGGACACTGAGTGGGGTCAAATTGTGAGTAAATTGAGACGTCCAAACCGAGTGATGTTCAAGACTTTGTCAAAAAGACAGCCAACTCTGCTGATGATTTTGATGAGCCTGCAGCCTAATTTTGTCGTAGGTTATCTTACTTTAATTAGGCTGAGGTATTGAATTGCGTAGTGATACCGAGGATAGTCTGCGTAAACTTTATCGAAGTGTAGCTGATTCAAACCATATTGTCATATATTGCGGCTCTGGCGTCATTAAAAACAGGATTGGTGGCGTTTCGAGAGATAGGTTAGTTACACTTGTTGCGCAAAAAACAATGTTAGGCTTTGCTAAACAACACGGCTTTGAAAACGTTAGTGCTGCCTGCACGAACTTCTTTACGAGTAAGGACCATACTCCTGAATTCAAGGCTACAATAGCAGCTTCTTATGCTGAAAAAAAAGACAAAGACAATACTATAGTTAGTTCCATTGGGGAGACATTGTATCGTGATTCTTGGTCAGAAGGGAGGTTGTTGTCTGAACTGGCAAAATTTGTAATTAAGCTATCAGTTGACTTTAAAAAGTCGGTATCTATAGTTACGTCAAACTATGATACCTTTATTGAAGATTCAATAATTAAAGAATTATATATTCCATATAGTAAAAGTAAAAAAGAAAAAGAAAAAACTTCCACCAAGGACTTTAAGGACTTTGGTGTCGACCTGAGATTGGTTGGATATGCTTATGAGGAGGGGGATAAAGGAGTTCCTTGTTATGACTATGCTTTTGCGCGAAATGAAAAGTTACCTAAAATAGAGATCCATCATCTGCATGGTAGAATATGCAGTAAGAATTACTCTTATGCTCTTAATAATTTAGCACCTAACAGAGATGTAAAGAAAGAAGGTGCTGACGGAGGTGTAAAGAAAGAAGATACTGGCTTATTTATAAGAAGTGGTAAGTTGGTATTTTCAGAAGAAGATTATGAAGAAAGTCATGATCGTAGTCTTAAAGTATTAACTAAGTTGTTTTCGCAGGGTACGACCATTATTGTCGGCTCCAGTCTAACTGATACTCCACTTGTGAGAAGTCTTTTAAAGATTAAGAGTAAGAGTGGGGAGCAACATGGCAAAAATGACGGTAAGGTTGTATCGTCTGGGTGTGCTATATATGCTTTCATGAAGTGCGGTGTTGTTGGATATGAGAAATTTCAGCTTGAACGTGCTGAAGCTTTAGACATTGAGCCACTATTTTATGAGTTCCATGACGAAATTCTTGAAGTTTTTTCTAATTTAACTGCACTGCTTGTTCGTGGAAACAAAGATGGTAGCTATAGTGAAGTGTTGCCTTATGATCAGGCATTGAGAGAATGGGTAAGACTGGCGATAAGGCTGACGAATCACCAAAAACAATTTAGGGAATTGGTTGAGAGTGGATATAAAATGTCTGCTAAGCTTGCTCGAGATGCTATTATTGAATGTTATGCACGAAAAGGTGAGTTGCTCAAGATTGAGTGTTGGTTCCTGGATCTTGAGGGAGATGTAAGTAAAAAGGTTTTACGAGTTTGGACTAATTCTGTCGGCCCAACATTTGCTACTGATCTTCGAAGGGCTGAAGCTGTTAGCTCGTTGAATGCGGAAAAAGTTGCATCTGTGCAAGCCTTTTGTGAAGGTGCCCCAAAAATTATCCCTATTGATCAACTTAAGCTTGGACTAGTTAAGTTGAAAGATGATAAGGATATTTCGGCGACGCGGTGGAAAAGTTTTATGTCTGTGCCGATCGTAATTCCTTTTAAAGAATATGGTGTTGATGTGACAGTTGGTGTTGTTACCTTGGCGTCAACATATAAATATAGTGACTTCGAAAATAGGAATTTTTTTAATAGTAAAAAGGCGTTGCGTGTACTGAAGACTAGCGAGGACGAATCGTTCATGTCGATTTATGATGATACTAAAGAGCGACGTGATATTTGTGATTACCTGGAAGCTTTGGGAATTTATTTAGTGCATATGATTTGTCCAAAAGTAAAGAGAATTAAGTAGCCAATATTTGCAGTAGACGCAGTTGCAGGTTGCGAAGAAGGCATTCGGGCAGTGATCGCAGTTCACTTGAGTTTGCCGCTGCGCCGGAGGCGCATTTGCTGGGTCTCGTAGGTGGGCAGAGACCGAGAGGGAGAGCCGTAAGTAGGGTCGAGAGCGGGCGGCGTCGTCGCTAGAATTTAGTCATGGCTAAGAGCAACAAGAAGCAAGACCTCACCTGGAAGCTGACCGCAGCGGCGGCCACCTTCGCCTCCGGCTACGTGGCTGACAAGGTGGTTTCCCTAAGCTGGCGGGCAGTGACCGGCCGCCCGGCCCCCAACGACCAGACCAAACTAGCTACCTATGCGGTGGCTGAACTGGCTGCATTCGCCATTATTTCTGGCGCAGTGCTAACCCTTACTCGCGAGCTCACCCTGCGTAGCGCCGCCGTTTGGTTCGAGGGGCACAACCAGCCCAAGCAGATCGAAGCCTGACACTCGCTGCTGGACTTTCCGCTGGCCGGGCTGGCAACAAGGCCTGTTTGGCTGGCCCGGCAGCTGCTTGTCCGGCGAGCCCTGCCCGACCAGCTGTGGGCCCTTAGGTTGGCAGAGCCTAAGCGCGCGGCCCTTGCCACACCAGGGGGCGGGCTTAGCTAACAGTGCACATAACTAGCTGCCGGTAGGCTATAGGCATGAGTGTTTGTGGGCCTGGCATGTTGGCATACCGCCTAACGCAATCCGGCGCAGCAATTGGGCTGCGTTTTACAGCACCCTTAACCGGGCTGCGTTTTGTTCGCCAATACTGGCAGGGACTGGGCTACTGGCAGGGGCTGGGTGCATGAACCATATTTCTGTAATCCAGTGGGTCTGCGGCGCACTAGCCGTCATCGCCACCCTGGTGGGCCTGGGTTTCTTCACTCGCGCCTGCCTAACTATCGCTAACCGCTTCCGCCTGGGCGCCCCGGTAGACCGTCAGCGCCTGCACCCGGTGGGCAGCGCCTTAAAACTTTGCTGGTGAAAGTCCTGTGCCACCAGGACTTTAAAGGCCGTCCCTGGATCCGCATAGCCCACTGGCTAGTGATGGTGTCCTTCCCGATCCTGTTCTTTACGCTGGTCACCGGCTATGCGCAGATTTTTAGCCCCGACTGGGCACTGCCGCTAATCGGGCATTTTCCGCCCTGGGAATGGCTTGTTGAATTTATTGCTTTAGCCTCCACGATCGCCATTATTGGCTTGATTGTGGTGCGCAGCGTTAACACCGCCCACGGCCGCAAGTCGCGTTTTACCGGCTCAACCCGCTGGCAGGCGCGGTTTGTGGAGGCCACTATTGTGGCCGTAGTGGGCTGCGTAGATTTGCTGCGCGTGGCCGAATCGGCTTGGCTTAGTGCCGCCCAGCACGAGCAGTCGGCTAGCTGGGTGCATTTCCCGATTTTTGGTTGGTTAGGCCGCCCACTGGGTCAGGGCGCCAATCCGGATACGTTGGCCAATGTCATTGCGGTGTTGGCGCTGGTTAAGATCCTGTGCTCCATGACCTGGTTTGTGATTGTGGGCTTGCAGCCGTCTATGGGCGTGGCCTGGCACCGTTTCCTGGCTTTTATCACCATCTACGCCCGCAAGCACGACGACGGCACCTCCGCTTTGGGTCCGCTTGAGCCCATGATTGTGGACGGAAAACCCTTAACTGTCGATTTACTCGATGAGCTTGAAGAGTCCGACGCCGAACCTAACTTTGGGGTTAGCCGGATCGAGCAGTTTCCATTGGAAAGCTCTAGCGGACTTTTCTGCCTGCACTGAATGCGGCCGCTGCCAGGATCTATGCCCGGCCTGGAACACCGGCAAGCCGCTTTCACCCAAGCTTTTCACCCTGGCTTTGCGTGACCACCACGCCGCCGTGGCCCCCTTCATTGCCGCTGCCCAGCAGCTAGGGGTGGAACCTGAAGAGGTCAGCGACGAGCAGCTCGCTCAGCGCCCAGTGCACCTGGGGGTGCGTGACGGTTTGAGCGTAAACACCTCCCTGGGCCTGGCCGAAAACAGTGCCCACACCCAAGACATTTTGGGGGCGCTGCTGCAGGCCAAAGCAGCGCCGTCGGAAACTGGCGTGGCCACCAAACCCGCCCCACTGGTTGGCGAAGTCATCGGCGAGGCTGCGCTGTGGGCCTGCACCACCTGCGGGGCTTGCGTGGATCAGTGCCCGGTGGATATTGAGCATATTGACCGCGTGATTGACCTACGCCGCAACCAAGTGCTGATGGAGTCGGCTTTCCCCAAGGAACTTGGGCAAATGTTCCGCAAGCTTGAATCTAAAGGCAACCCCTGGGGTCTGCCCCCGCGCAAGCGTCTAGAGTGGGCTAAGGGCCTGGAATTTGATGTGCCCGTGGTGGGCGTGGATGTGGAAGACGCCAGCGAAGTGGACTACCTGTTCTGGGTGGGCTGCGCTGGTGCCTATGAGGATCGTGCCAAGAAAACTACCCGCGCGGTGGCTGAGCTGCTGCATATTGCCGGGGTTTCTTTCGCGGTTTTGGGCGACGGCGAATCCTGCACTGGTGATCCCGCCCGCCGTGCCGGTAATGAGATCCTGTTCCAAACTTTGGCTGCGCAAAACGTTGAAACCTTAAACGAGGTTGGCGCCAAGCGCATTGTGGTTACCTGCGCCCACTGCTTCAACACTATTTCACGTGAATACCCGCAGGTGGGTGGCAATTATCAGGTGCTGCACCACACCCAGCTGCTAAATCAGTTGGTGCGTGAAGGTCGCCTAAAGCCGGTGGCCCCCACAGCGGCGACGGCGTCCGTGCAGCAGGCAGCGACGGCGTCGGTAGCGGCGTCGGAAACTGTCCCGGCGCAGCAGGAACCATCCGCAGCGGCAAGCACCCAGGCGGACTCTGCGGCGTCGTCGGCAGAAGCGACGGCGTCGGCAAAACCTGCTGCAGTGCAGGGCCTGCAACTGACCCCCAAAGTCACCTACCACGACGCCTGCTACCTGGGACGACACAACCGGATCTACTCTCCGCCGCGTGAACTGCTGGCCGCAACCGGCGCCGAACAGGTGGAAATGCCACGCAACCACGAACGTGCCTTTCTGCTGTGGTGGCGGTGGCGCGCGCGCCTTCATGGAAGAAACCATCGGCACCCGCATCGCAGCCACCCGTGCCCGCGAAGCCCTAGACACTGGGGCCAAAATCGTAGCCACTGCCTGTCCCTTCTGCACCACCATGCTTTCCGACGGCGTGGCCAGCCAAGGCGCTGAAGACGTGCGGGTTATGGACGTGGCCCAGCTGATGCTAGAGGCAGTAAAACGCGGCAATAACTAGTACCATGTAAATGCAAACCCCAGGGGAGCACCACAGCGGTGCTGAGAGTGCGCTTGGCGCAGACCCTCGAACCTGATCCGGGTAATACCGGCGTAAGGGAGTCGGGCTCTCTTCCCCTCCAGCTCAAGCAGGAGGAAATAGAAGCAATGTTAACTAGTCACGTGCTAACTCGTCGTGGAGCAATTGGTGGCGCCCTCGCCCTGGCTAGCGCGGCCACACTGGCGGCATGTGGGCAAGACACCAAGGCTGACGCCAAAAAAGTCACGGTGGTAACCCACAGTTCTTTCCAGGTTTCTGACAACCTCAAGAAAGAATTTGAGAAAACTAGCGGTTTCAAGCTGGAAATTGTGGACGGCGGCGACGGCGGCGAGCTGGTCAACAAGCTGATCCTGTCCAAGGACGCCCCCCAAGGTGACGTGTGCTTCGGCGTGGACAACACCTACGCCTCCCGCCTGCTATCTCAAGGCGTGATCGACAAAGACCGCACCGTGGACACCATTCCCGGAAAGCGCCGAAAAATACCTGGTAGACAACAACCGTGCGCTGGTGCCCATCGACATGGGTGACGTGGCCATCAACATCGACAAAACCTACTTTCGCCAGCCACAACCTGGCTGAGCCCAAGACTTTCGAGGACCTGGCTAAGCCTGAATACGCCAAGCTGTTGGTGGCCATCAACCCCACCACCTCCACCCCTGGCCTGGCCTGGATGCTGGCAACGGTAGGCCACTTCGGCGCCGACAAGTTCAGCGACTACTGGAAGACCCTGGTTAAGGGCGGCGCTAAGATCACCTCGGGCTGGACCGAAGCCTACAACACCGATTTCAGTGCCGGTGAAGGTAAGGGCGCCTATCCGATCGTGGTTTCCTACGCCTCCTCGCCCTCCTACACGGTCAGCAAGGACGGCGCCTCCACCACCACCGCAGCCCTGTTAGACACCGCTTTCCGCCAGGTGGAATACGCCGGTGTGCTTAAGGGCGCCGCCAACCCGGCAGGTGGTCAGGCCTTCATTAACTGGATGCTGTCTAAAAGATGTGCAGGCAGACATTCCCAAGAAGATGTACATGTACCCGGTGGACTCATCCGTGCAGCTGCCCGAGGCGCTGGCCAAGTTCGGCCCGCTGGCTGAAAAGCCGGTAGAGGTTGCCCCCAACAAGATTGCGGCGGAGCGTGAACAGTGGCTCAAACTGTGGGCCAGCGCCGTCGGCAAGTGAGCGCCGGGCCGCGCATAACCTTGAGCCAAAAACTGGCTTGGAGCCTAGCGATAGCGTTACCACTAGGTTTCCTGGGACTGTTTTTTGCCTGGCCAGTGGCCAGTTTGGTGATGCGCGGGCTGTTTGATAATGGCCGCCTTGACCTGGCCGGGGTGGGTGAAGTGTTCCTGCGTGAACGCACCAGCCGCGTGGTGGGCCAAACCCTGTACCAGGCCGCCTGGGCCACAGGAATTAGTGCGCTAGCTGCCCTGCCCGGGGCGCACCTGCTTTACCGCCGTCGTTTTGTGGGGGTGGGTTTATTAAAAGCGCTGGTGATTGTGCCTTTCGTGCTGCCGAGCGTGGCTGTGGGGGTGGCCTTCCATTCGCTGTTAACCAAGGGCGGCTGGCTAGAATCACTGGGCTTAGATGGCACCTCACAGGCGGTTATTGCCGCCATGGTGTTTTTCAACTACGGCTTTATGGTGCGTCAGGTGGGTAGCTTCTGGGCCCAACTGGACCCGCGTCCTGCCCAGGCGGCAGCCAGTTTGGGGGCCGGGCCGGCGCGAGTGTTTTTCACCATCACCTTGCCGCGCCTGGCCCCCATGATTGCGGCGGCAGCCTCAGTGACTTTCCTGTACTGCTGCACCGCTTACGGGGTGGTGCTGGTGCTTGGTGGGCGCGGGGTGAGCACGATTGAAACTGAAATCTATGTGCTCACCGCCCAGTTCCTTGATTTGCGTGGCGCTGCGGTGCTTTCGGTTGCGCAGATTGTGCTGGTGGCAGCTTGTTTGCTGGTTGCTGAGCGGGCCCGACGCCGCTTTGGGGCGCGCAGCGACTGGGTGGGCCAGGTGCCTGCTAGCGCCCTTACCTGGCGTGACCTGCCGGCTATTGCGGTCACGACGGCGTTGATCGGCGGCCTGCTGGTGGCCCCGATAGCCTCGCTGCTGGTGCGTTCATTTAAACGTAGCGGTCAGTGGACCCTAGCCAACTACCTGGATCTGTTTAACCCGCAAGCCACCCCAGCTTTGCTGGTGAGTGTGGAGCAAGCTGCCTGGTTCTCGCTGCGCACAGCCCTAACCGCCGGGGCTATCGCCATGGTGGTTGGGGTGTGTATTGCCGTAGTGGTTTCACGCCAACCGCGCTCCACCTGGGCTAAACGTGGCCTGGTATGGCTAGATGGATTCTTCATGCTGCCACTGGGGGTTAGTGCGGTAACTGTGGGTTTTGGTTTCCTAATCACTCTGGCGCGCCCGCCGCTGGCCTTAACTAAATCTTGGTGGATTGTGCCGCTAGCTCAAGCTGTGGTGGCAGTGCCGCTGGTGGTGCGCACTTTGGTGCCGGCGCTGCGGGGAATTGATCCACGTCAACGCGAGGCTGCTGCCTCCCTGGGGGCTGGGCCGGGGAGGGTGATCGCCAGCGTGGATGGGCCGGTGCTGTGGCGTAGCGGTGGTTTAGCCGCAGGTTTTGCCCTGGCCACAAGCCTGGGCGAGTTTGGGGCCACCTCATTCCTGGCTCGCCCGCAAAGCCCCACCCTGCCAGTGGTGGTGGCCCAGCTAATTAGCCGCCCGGGTGCCGTAAATCAGGGTATGGCGATTGCGGGTGCAGTGGTATTGGCTCTAGGTAGTGCCTCAATCATGTTGATCTGCGAGTATCTGCAAGGCCGCGCCGCTGCTCGCAAGCCGGGCAGTCGCAAGCTGGGCAACCGTGGGGCGGACAGTGGCAAGCCAAGTTCCCGCATGAAGCGCACCGCCAGCGCGATTAATAAGGATTGATTATGAATCTAAAAGGTATTTTTTCGCGGCGCAGTGGCGCGTCCCAGGCCCCGGCGCCGTCGGTCTCCAACAGTTTTGCGCCCACTTCCACCAGCGCACAGCTAGAAATAAAAAAACCTACGGGTGCGCTACCCCGGACGCGACGTCGACGCCGTCGCCAATGTGAGCCTAAACCCTAGCCCCCGGCCAAACCCTGGCCCTGCTGGGAGACAGTGGCAGCGGCAAATCCACGCTGCTGCGCGCGCGGTGGGTGGGCTGGTGGACGTCAGTGGTGGCGACATCTGCTATGCGGGTGAATCAGTGTTGCAAGTGCCGGTGCATCAGCGCGGATTCGTGTTGATGTTCCAAGACGGCCAGCTGTTCAACAACCTGAGCGTGGCCGAAAACGTGGCCTACGGGGTGGGGCGCCACTCGGAAAAGGTAGTGGCCCAAATGCTTGAGCTGGTGGGCATGAGTGCTTACGCAAACTCGCCGGTAACCGAGCTTTCAGGTGGTCAAGCCCAGCGCGTGGCCCTGGCGCGCGCCCTGGCCCCCAATCCGCGCCTGCTGCTGCTAGATGAGCCGCTCTCGGCGCTTGACCGCTCGCTGCGTGAAGGCCTGGCGCGCGACATCCGCAGTATTTTGCGCGAGCGTGGCACCAGCGCCATTTACGTCACCCACGATCAAGACGAAGCCATGCGAGTAGCTGACGTGGTGGGCATTATGGCTGGTGGGCGCCTGCTTCGCCTGGACACTCCTGAGGGGTTGTGGGCTGATCCTGGCGGCGTGCAGGTGGCTCGCTTTTTGGGTTTTGGTCCCTTCTTAGATGCCGACGCCGTCGCAGCACTGGAACTGCCGCTAAAGCTAGAGTACGGGCAGATCCTCGCCCCCGCACCAGGGGCCTGGTCGCTAGCCCCCGCTGACGCAAGCCTAGGGGATGGGGTTGCGCAGGCCGGCGTCGAATCAGTGACTATGAGCCAAGGCAGCTACCTGGTACAAGCCAGCTTGGAGGCGGCCGCAGCTGACCCGCTCACGCTACGCACTAGTGAGCCTCTAGAAGTAGAACAGTGGATCAATGTGCGCCTAGATTTAAGCCGCTGCCCGCTCATTGACATGCGCAAACGGGCTTGAACGCGGGAAAACTAGCCTAAATACGGGAACGCGCCGGAGCGGACAATAGGAAAGGGGTGAGGCACAGTCCGCTCCGACGCAAGTCGGGGATGGCCTGCAATTTAATGGATGGCAAGCCTCATCCAGTTGAAGGCCGCAGAGCAGCTTTGCTTGACCTGGATACGCACCTGGGGAAAGATGCGCAGCCGCGAATCAAAGCCTGTCGCCACCGTAAGGGCACGATGTTGACAACCTAAGCTGATCTGATGTCTTAACTCCTATCAACACCAAGAACTATAACTGAGCCAAAGAAAAGCGGCAAAACTTGTATGATCTCTATAAAAGGCGCGAAATTTCGCCTAAAAATGACCTTTCCTTAAAATATCCTGAGAAAATTGTGCACATACTCTCAAAGTCGGATTTGGTCAGCTTTACATATGCAAATGACGCAGGCAATACCCAAGAAAATCTTGAGGCATTGCCTGCGTCGTCGTAGAAAGGAAGAAGGCGTCTTCTAGAAGATACCGTCAGCGTTCTGGCCGCGAACCACGCCGATGGGGCGCATCTCCGAGCAGAAGTTACCTACTTCGGTGCTCCAGAAGGATTCTCCCTCGCTCCAGCGCAAAGTGCCGCCGGGCAGGTTGAAGGAGTCGCCGTTGTTGCGCCACACGGCCTTACCAGCCTGAGCGTGGTGGTCGTAGAGGTGGAAGTAGGACTTGGGCTGAGACTTGATGGCGTTGGCGTAGTAAGCGCTTTCGCCGGCCAGGGACACGCCCTTAACAGGCCTCGATCTCCTGCAGGCTCGGGTAGAGCACCGGCGCCTGGCTTAGGGTGGCGCGGATCTTGATGCCACCCCAGGTGGTGCCGGTAGAGAAGGCCATGTCTGCGATGTTGTCGCCACCGCGACGACGAGCTGCGGGCACGTAACCCTTGCCGTTTAGCCCCTTGGCGGTCCAGGTCCAAGTGCGGGCGGCCTGCTCGTCGACGGCGTCGTTACGGTTTACGCGGCTGGTCTTACCCCAGGAGGTGGACGCTAGTAGCGGACCGTTGGGGCGAGCGGCAGTACCGTCAGCGCGCACCGCAGAGAAAGTGATCATCCAGGGGCTGGCTACGGTTAGGGCGTAGTCGCTGAGGTTGATCAGGTTGAAGCTGGGTACCTTACTAAAGCCGTTGGCCAGGCCGTCGCTCGGCTCGGTCCAGTAGGCGGTCAGGCCACCCCAGGCGACAGCAGAGAGAACCTCGTCGATAACCTTGCGGGCTTCGGTAGAGGAAACCTTCTTCTTGTCGGGGGAGGGGGCCGCAAAAGCACCTGCCGACAGAGACACAGCCGCCGTAGCGGTGGCGGTGCCAATGATTAGTTCGCGACGCGAAACCATAATTCGTCCTTAAAGTATGGGGCTTCTTAGAATCAGAAACGACCGTCGGTGGACTCGTAGCCACGGCTACCGCGCGGAGGCAGGGTGTCAGAGACCCAGTTACCAACCGAGCAGCTCCACCAAGACTCACCCACGTTCCAAGAGTGGGTGCCGCCGGGAATTGTGTAGCTGTGCCCGTTGGTCTTCCACAGAACACCGGTAGAGCTGCTCAGCAGCGGGCCGCCGTAAATCATCTTTACGGTGGCGGTCTCGTTCTTGATCTTGATGTATTCCTCGCAGCGCTTGAGGTCGATGTTGTGAGCCTCTTCGATCGACTCGCGCTTGATGGTCACCTTAGGCAGGGACATCAGGGTGGCCTGAATGATAACGCCGCCGCCCTCGGTTACACCGGTGCTGAAGGAGAAGTCAGCCTGGTTGTCACGGTCAACAGCCCACTCGGCAGAGCGGATGGGGGTGCCGGCGTGACCACCCTGAACCTGGTTGAAGGTCCAGTTCCAGGAGATGCCCTTCTGGTTGCCCATGTCGCCGGTGTAAACATTGACGTTGCGGGTGTAGTTGTCAATGTAGCCCCAGCTGGTGGTGGGCTTGGCCGGGCCGTTGGGTACGCGGCCAGAGCGAGAGGTGCGGATGGCCTCGAAGTGAATCTTCAGCGGGTTCTTAATGCTGGCGTTGACCTCGTAACGGCTGAGGTTGATGACGTTGAAGCTAGGCACCTTGTTGCAGCCGTTACCAAGGCCCCAGCAGGGCTCGGTCCAATAGGCCATCAGGCAAATGCAGTTGAATGCCTCGTCAATGATGCGCTTCTTTTGGGGGTGCAAGCACTGGTTGCAGCCGCAACCGCAGGGCTAGCGATCGCAATGGCTGGTACTGACCAGGCAGCACCCTTGGCGATGTTACGCCGTGAAATTTCCTGTGCCACGTCTACTACTCCGATAACTCTTCTTGGGAACTCAAGTGGTGTCAGAATAGGTCTTAATTTGGCCAGAATTAAAGCCCAGTGACAGGCGTTATAAAAGCTTAATTTTATTAGTTGTTATCTTTTATCTTACCTGGGAATATGCTGAAAGTGCAGGTCAGAGGCACTTTTGAGGGTAGGGTCTGGGGTTGGTGTGACAATAAGTTAACTAAGCGTGATCATTCCTTAAGTGAGGCCCAAGAATACTCTCAGGAAACTTTAAGGAAAAAACCTCGAATTTAAGTTAACAAGTTATATTAAAACCGTATTAGTTGTTAACCTAAAGTGTGATAGCGGCGCCCCTGTGGCCTCATTTGTGCGCATGACTGCACGTCACAATCAGTTTGTCAGGCGTTGTTTCAAAGTGATTGGTTAAGCCTTGTCAAGAGGGTGGTGTTGCAGCTTATTTAACAAGGCTGGATGGCTGAAAATATGTGCATATTCGCAGGTAGGGGCTGGTTTGTAAACTGGTTGATGCCGATCGGCTTTGGTGTTTTGTGAGTGTGAGCAGTGGCTTTTGGGTTTGAAGTTTAGAGCTGGGATGGCTTGAAAGGGAGGGCTGGCGAGCTGTGCCCTACCATTAAAACGTGTTAAACCCGAATTCTCTCCGGTTGCTTCCTTGAAGGTCTGATGACTTGCGTTGCTGATATTTGGGCTCGACGGCACCCATAGGGTCCTACCTACCTTGATGCTGGGTTGTGGGGGTTGGCAGGCAAGATAGGGAGACACTGGCGAGTGGAAGATACTGGGGCGCGGCGTCGAGGAAGGCTGGCGAACGGCGTCGTCGTTGTTGCACCTATATATAAGGAGGCGTGACACAAAAGGGGGCGGTGCGAAAGGAGACTCGGGGCTGTGTAGGCAAGAGAAATAGAAAAGGGGCCGACGCACCACGACGTCGACCCCAAATGCGCGGCAAATAGGCGTTAGCGTTGAGCGCGGCGCGTCAGCCAGCGGTCAAAACCGGCGAAAATCAAGATGCACACCAGCGCAAAAACCAGCGTGAAACCAATAGCCATCAGTGAGACCGCGTAACCAAGCACCTCCACGTTCAAAAATCCATAAGGATAAGTGTGGGTAATGGCGCCGCGAATCAGAATGAAAGGCACCCACGCCACCGGAATCACTAGGGAACGCAAAATCACGCCTCGATCAATGCCTCCACGCGGGCCGGTGATAAACCAGGCCAGCACCATGGCCAGGGGAACTATGATGTGCTGAATTGGGTTAGTTAGGTAATCCCAACCCGAAAGCTGCTTGTAAGGGCCAATAAAACCAGCGTAAACAATGCCGGTCACGGTGATCATCATGGTGGCGCACAGTTGCAAAGCTCGCCACCAGTTACTGGCCGGCCCCTGATGGCGTGCCAGGTACGTGGCCACCACTGCCACCAGGATGTTTGACCATTCCGTGAAGTAGCTAAAGGTTTCAAATAGTCGGGTAGGGGCGCCGGACCAGCCTGGGGCGCTGACGCCAAACATGCCGGGGTCCACATTGCCGCGCGCGTAGCCGTCGCAGGCAGTAATAATTACAGTGGCACCGAAACCGAACCAAGTTATTGCTGCAATCGCACCATAAATCAGACGTGCATTCCGACCCAGCGCTGAGGTGGAGGTGTAAGCCGGGGCTGGGGTATAAGTCTTACTCACGCACTTCAGGGTATACAAACCCAAACACAGGCAAAATCATCCCTTCCCTATAAAAATTTCATGGGGTTTTATAGGGAACGGACGAAATGTCAGTATTTGTGAGGCATAGGGTTGGACTGTGAGACAAATGTCTGGGGTCTGAGACCAGGGCGGGCGGCGCGCTCGGCACGGCACGGCACGCTCGGCGTGTTGGTGACTGGGCGGCGGCACGGGAAGATGCGGGATGCGGGCGGCGCGCCCTGGGCGGTCGGTGGCTGGTCGCTGGTGCTAGCTGCTGTGAGAGGTGCGGACGGCGAGCGTCCCCTGTGCGGCGACGGCGAGCGTTCCCTGTGCGGCGTCGGCGCCAATGCAAGTGGGCCGCCAATGTGGCGTCGTCGTTAATGTGGGCGCCACCCTCAACGCAGCGGCACCCTCAACGCAGTGGCACCCCCAACGCAGTGGCACCCCCAATAACACCGCTATCCCTAATAATGAACCCGCGTTCGCCCCCGAGGCGATGCCGCATAGACTGAAGTCATGCTTGAGCTCCGCGAAATCTCAAAATCCTATGTCACCAGCGCATTGACGCAGGTGGCGCTGGATGACGTGAGCGTAACTTTCCGTGACAACGAGTTTGTAGCAATCCTGGGCGCCTCGGGCTCGGGTAAAACCACCATGCTGAACGTGGTCGGCGGGCTGGACCACTTCGATTCAGGCGATCTGGTGATCGACGGCGTTTCCACCGCCCACTACAAAAACCGTGACTGGGACGCCTACCGCAATGCGCGCGTGGGTTTCGTGTTTCAAAGCTACAACCTGATCCCGCACCAAAGCGTGGTGGCCAATGTGGAGCTGGCACTTACGCTTTCGGGGGTTTCGCGTGGGCAACGACGACGCCGCGCCCTGGCTGCCCTGGAAACTGTGGGTTTGGCGGAGCACTCGCACAAGCGGCCCTCCCAGCTGTCGGGTGGGCAGATGCAGCGCGTGGCCATTGCGCGTGCGCTGATCAATGACCCCGAAATTGTGCTGGCCGACGAGCCCACCGGCGCGTTGGACTCCACCACGTCGGTGCAGGTGATGGACTTGCTGCAGGAGGTGGCCCGCCAGCGCCTGGTAATCATGGTCACCCACAACCCCGAGTTGGCCCACCAATATGCCACGCGCATCGTGGAACTGGCTGATGGGCGCATCATTTCTGACTCAGATCCGGTTATGGGGGAGCTGGAGGATGCGGACGGCGACGACGGTGATGCAGAGGGGGCCGGCGATGGCGCGGCTGGCGCGGCAGTTGGCTGCGACGACGGGGCTGAAGGTGCAGGCGGGGGTGCTGCGGGCGACGGCGCGGCTAGGGCTGCGCGTGAAGCTGCGGCCCTGAATGATGACACTGCGCAGATACCCGCCGTAAGTGCTGGTGAGCAGGTTTATGGTAGCGGTGCTGAGGGCGACGGTGGGACTGAGAATGGCGGGGCGACAGAGGGGGACGGCTTGGCTGAGGGGGCTGGCGCCGTCGTCGGGCGTAAGGAAAGCCAGCACAGAACGAGTAGGTGCAGAACAGACAGGGCCGCAAAACGTCGGGGGCACAACAAAAACCGCGTGGATGCCAGCCGTCCCGGGCGCAGGCCGCGACGCGTGTCCATGGGGCCGCTGACCGCGCTGGGGCTCAGTTTTACCAACCTGATGACCAAAAAGGGGCGCACCGCCATGACCTCATTTGCGGGGTCGATTGGCATTATTGGTATTGCGTTAGTGCTGGCGCTGGCGAGCGGGGCAAATAATTACATTATTACCACCCAGGAACGTGCTATGGCTTCTTACCCGCTAACTATTGAGCGGGTGGGAATGGATTTAACCGGCGTATTATCTACCTCGGCGGCGGGTGAAGCTGCGCCAAATGACGGCAAAATTCATACCGCCTCGCAGTTATCTAATGTGACTGCGTCAATGAAAACCAATGATTTAACCTCGCTGCAAAGCTATTTAAAGGGTAATGGGGTCTTCATAATTGAGGGTGTGGGGGTGGTATGCGGGGTTCGGCGTGTCGTGGCCGGGTAGGGGTCGAGGTCTTCCGATGATGGGGGTTCCTACACCGTCCATCCGAAAGACCTCGACATGCCTAATACTACCTTTGATCGCCCTGACCTGAGCGCCTTCACACGCCTGGATGACCTGGGACTGGAAGTGACGGGCCAGCGTGTAGGAGGCGATCGGACCATCTTGGCCTGCAAGGTAGTGGGTGAGGACCGGTGGTGCCGACAGTGTGGGGGCGAAGGCGTCGTACGCGACACGGTGATCAGGCGCTTGGCTCACGTACCCTACGGGTGGCACCCCACGATCTTGCACGTGAGCGTGCGCCGCTACCGCTGCTCCCAGTGCGCTCACGTGTGGCGTCAAAACATGAGTGCAGCGGCCGATCCACGCGCGAAGCTCTCACACTCGGCGGTGCGCTGGGCGCTGGTGGGCCTGGTGGTCCACCATCTGACAGTGGCTCGTATCGCCCAGGCCCTAGGCGTGTCCTGGAATACCGCCAACACCGCTGTCCTGACCGAAGGAGAGCGTCTACTGATCAATGATCCAGCACGGTTCGATGGCGTGCGTGTCATCGGGGTGGATGAACACGTGTGGCGCCACACCCCCTACGGAGACAAATACGTCACCGTTATCTTGGACTTGACGCCCATCCGCGAACGCAGCGGCCCCTGCCGGCTCTTGGACATGGTCCCAGGCCGCTCCAAGCAGGTCTTCAAAACCTGGCTGGCCTCCCGGCCCGACACGTGGCGTGAGCGTATCGAGATCGTCGCGATGGATGGATTCACTGGTTTTAAGAGCGCCGCCGCTGAAGAACTCCCCGATGCAAGGGCAGTCATGGATCCCTTCCATGTTGTACACCTGGCTGGCAACGCCTTGGATGAATGCCGCAGGCGTATCCAGCAAGAACTTCACCATCGGCGCGGGCGTGCCACGGATCCCCTGTACAAGGCTCGCAGGATGTTACACACCAGATCTTGCCTGCTCACGCCGCGTCAGCAGCACCAACTACTCGACCTGTTTTCCGGTGAGGAGCACGTCGCCCTCGAGGTCACTTGGAGTGCCTACCAGAACATTATTGATGCCTACCGCGCGCCCGACACGGCTGCGGGCAAGGCCATGATGCAAGCCGAAATTAATACACTGACCTGCACGCGTGTACCGAGGGGTCTGAGAGAGCTCATTACGCTGGGCAGGACACTCAAACGCCGATCCAGGGACATCCTGGCCTACTTCGATCATCCCCACACCTCCAATGGCCCTACCGAAGCTATCAACGGGCGCCTTGAACATCTACGCGGATCCGCTCTTGGGTTCCGCAACCTCACCAACTACATCGCCCGCTGCCTCCTCGAAACCGGAGGATTCAGACCCCAACTACACCCTCAATTATGAAGAGCCGGTAACCGGCTCTTCATAATTGAGGGTGTGGGGGTGGTATGCGGGGTTCGGCGTGTCGTGGCCGGGTAGGGGTCGAGGTCTTCCGATGATGGGGGTTCCTACACCGTCCATCCGAAAGACCTCGACATGCTAATACTACCTTTGATCGCCCTGACCTGAGCGCCTTCACACGCCTGGATGACCTGGGACTGGAAGTGACGGGCCAGCGTGTAGGAGGCGATCGGACCATCTTGGCCTGCAAGGTAGTGGGTGAGGACCGGTGGTGCCGACAGTGTGGGGGCGAAGGCGTCGTACGCGACACGGTGATCAGGCGCTTGGCTCACGTACCCTACGGGTGGCACCCCACGATCTTGCACGTGAGCGTGCGCCGCTACCGCTGCTCCCAGTGCGCTCACGTGTGGCGTCAAAACATGAGTGCAGCGGCCGATCCACGCGCGAAGCTCTCACACTCGGCGGTGCGCTGGGCGCTGGTGGGCCTGGTGGTCCACCATCTGACAGTGGCTCGTATCGCCCAGGCCCTAGGCGTGTCCTGGAATACCGCCAACACCGCTGTCCTGACCGAAGGAGAGCGTCTACTGATCAATGATCCAGCACGGTTCGATGGCGTGCGTGTCATCGGGGTGGATGAACACGTGTGGCGCCACACCCCCTACGGAGACAAATACGTCACCGTTATCTTGGACTTGACGCCCATCCGCGAACGCAGCGGCCCCTGCCGGCTCTTGGACATGGTCCCAGGCCGCTCCAAGCAGGTCTTCAAAACCTGGCTGGCCTCCCGGCCCGACACGTGGCGTGAGCGTATCGAGATCGTCGCGATGGATGGATTCACTGGTTTTAAGAGCGCTGCCGCCGAAGAACTCCCCGATGCAAGGGCAGTCATGGATCCCTTCCATGTTGTACACCTGGCTGGCAACGCCTTGGATGAATGCCGCAGGCGTATCCAGCAAGAACTTCACCATCGGCGCGGGCGTGCCACGGATCCCCTGTACAAGGCTCGCAGGATGTTACACACCAGATCTTGCCTGCTCACGCCGCGTCAGCAGCACCAACTACTCGACCTGTTTTCCGGTGAGGAGCACGTCGCCCTCGAGGTCACTTGGAGTGCCTACCAGAACATCATTGATGCCTACCGCGCGCCCGACACGGCTGCGGGCAAGGCCATGATGCAAGCCGAAATTAATACACTGACCTGCACGCGTGTACCGAGGGGTCTGAGAGAGCTCATTACGCTGGGCAGGACACTCAAACGCCGATCCAGGGACATCCTGGCCTACTTCGATCATCCCCACACCTCCAATGGCCCTACCGAAGCTATCAACGGGCGCCTTGAACATCTACGCGGATCCGCTCTTGGGTTCCGCAACCTCACCAACTACATCGCCCGCTGCCTCCTCGAAACCGGAGGATTCAGACCCCAACTACACCCTCAATTATGAAGAGCCAGTTAACCGCCCAGGTACAAAACGCGATGGGACAGATTATGGGTAATCTTTCCAGCGCTATGCAGGTGGATGCGAATAAACTTAAAGAAGCGTTTAAGTTTAATATGAAGCCGGAAGAAATTGCGGCATTATTAACGCAGCTGCTTAACCCTAATGCCACCACGGCTCGCGCCAATTTACTCACTTTAGGGTATGCGCGCGCTGACCAGCCGGAACGTATTGATATTTACCCAAAGTCTTTCGCCGATAAAGACCAGGTTAAGTCTATTCTTGCCAACTACAATGCGGAGGCTAAAGCTCAAAAACAAACCGGCAAGGTTATTGTTTATTCAGACCTTGTGGGGATGTTGATGAGTTCAATCACCAACATCATTAATATTGTGACTGCGCTGCTGGTGGCATTTGTGTCTATTTCGCTGGTGGTGTCGTCAATTATGATTGGCATTATCACATTTATTTCCGTATTGGAGCGGCGCAAAGAGATTGGAATTTTGCGTTCAATTGGTGCGTCTATGGCTCTAAAGCTCATAATTGAGGGTGTGGGGGTGGTATGCGGGGTTCGGCGTGTCGTGGCCGGGTAGGGGTCGAGGTCTTCCGATGATGGGGGTTCCTACACCGTCCATCCGAAAGACCTCGACATGCCTAATACTACCTTTGATCGCCCTGACCTGAGCACCTTCACACGCCTGGATGACCTGGGCCTGGAAGTGACGGGCCAGCGTGTAGGAGGCGATCGGACCATCTTGGCCTGCAAGGTAGTGGGTGAGGACCGGTGGTGCCGACAGTGTGGGGGCGAAGGCGTCGTACGCGACACGGTGATCAGGCGCTTGGCTCACGTACCCTACGGGTGGCACCCCACGATCTTGCACGTGAGCGTGCGCCGCTACCGCTGCCAGACGTGTGCTCACGTGTGGCGTCAAAACATGAGCCAAGCGGCCGATCCACGCGCCAAGCTCTCACACTCGGCGGTGCGCTGGGCGCTGGTGGGCCTGGTGGTCCACCATCTGACGGTGGCGCGTATCGCCCAGGCCCTAGGCGTGTCCTGGAATACCGCCAACACCGCTGTCCTGACCGAAGGCCCAGCGTCTACTGATCAATGATCCAGCACGGTTCGATGGCGTGCGTGTCATCGGGGTGGATGAACACGTGTGGCGCCACACCCCCTACGGAGACAAATACGTCACCGTTATCTTGGACTTGACGCCCATCCGCGAACGCAGCGGCCCCTGCCGGCTCTTGGACATGGTCCCAGGCTGCTCCAAGCAGGTCTTCAAAACCTGGCTGGCCTCCCGGCCCGACACGTGGCGTGAGCGTATCGAGATCGTCGCGATGGATGGATTCACTGGTTTTAAGAGCGCTGCCGCCGAAGAACTCCCCGATGCAAGGGCAGTCATGGATCCCTTCCATGTTGTACACCTGGCTGGCAACGCCTTGGATGAATGCCGCAGGCGTATCCAGCAAGAACTTCACCATCGGCGCGGGCGTGCCACGGATCCCCTGTACAAGGCTCGCAGGATGTTACACACCAGATCTTGCCTGCTCACGCCGCGTCAGCAGCACCAACTACTCGACCTGTTTTCCGGTGAGGAGCACGTCGCCCTCGAGGTCACTTGGAGTGCCTACCAGAACATCATTGATGCCTACCGCGCGCCCGACACGGCTGCGGGCAAGGCCATGATGCAAGCCGAAATTAATACACTGACCTGCACGCGTGTACCGAGGGGTCTGAGAGAGCTCATTACGCTGGGCAGGACACTCAAACGCCGATCCAGGGACATCCTGGCCTACTTCGATCATCCCCACACCTCCAATGGCCCTACCGAAGCTATCAACGGGCGCCTTGAACATCTACGCGGATCCGCTCTTGGGTTCCGCAACCTCACCAACTACATCGCCCGCTGCCTCCTCGAAACCGGAGGATTCAGACCCCAACTACACCCTCAATTATGAAGAGCCGGTAATGGTGGCAACATAAATAAGTATGTGCGCACCATTGAATATAATTACGGCATTAACCCGCGCATCTATCTACCAAAAAGCTCTAAAGGGCCGGTGCAGGTAAATCCAGATGTGACCTTCGCTGAAGGCTCCACTAATTTTGGGGCTTTCCAATCCATGACTTCCACAAATATTTTCAAACAGTTAGCTAATGATCGTTCGCTGTATGAAAATAGCTATGATGTAGTTAGTGGGCGTTGGCCGACGGCGGCAAATGAGCTGGTGGTGGCGCTAGATTCTAATGGGCGCCTGCCTGAGCGGCTTGAATATACGCTAGGTTTGCGTGACTATGGACAGTTGCAAAACGCTATGGCTAAACTGCGTCAAAACGAGGGTGTGAAACTAAAAAACTCTGCTGCCATATGGGCGCCTCAGCAAATTTTGGGCGCTAAGTTTAAGTTAGTTAATGTGCCTGATCTTTACAAATATGATGCGAAATATAAGGTTTGGAGCGCTCGGGATAATGATGCTGCTGCGCTCAAGCAAATTGTAGCTGCTGGAACTGATCTAAAGATTGTGGGTATAGTTAAACCCACTTCTAGCGGTGGTGGATTTGGGCAATCTAGTGTACTTTCTCCGGGTATCTATTACACCGGGGCGCTTACCCAACAGGTAATTGCTAAGGCGGCGGCGTCGCCAATTGTTAAGCAACAGTTAGCTGACCCCAAACGCAACGTATTTACCGGAAAGACTTTCGAGGAAGAAGCTAAAGAACACGCTAATCCGCAAATTGATTTGTCTTCGCTGATCACTATTGATCAAGATAAATTGATGGCAGCATTTAAATTTGATCCGTCCTCTATCAATGCTGGATTGAATAATTTAGACTTCTCGGGGATGGATTTAAGCGGGGCTGTAGGCAATGTGCAGCTGGACTTAAGTAGCCTGGATCTAAGTCAAATGCCCGCGATTGATTTAAATGGGCTGGACGCATCCAAGTTGGATTACTCGACATTGCAGAAACAGTTTCCGCAACTGGCCAACATTGACTTAGCCAAAGTGGTGCAGGCTGCGCTAGCTAACGGGGCCATCAAGCCTGGTGGCAGTCAGGCGCTAAGTAACATCCTCACCCAGGTGGTAGGCGGTTTTATACCCTGGTATGCACAGCATGGGGGTGACGACGACGGTGGCGGCGGATCAGGAACGCCAGGCCAGGCCGATCCTGCCAAGATTGCTGCGGCGGTGACAAAGTATTTGCAAACTGAGCAGGTGCAAAAACTGTTGGCACCAATCTTTAGTGGCGACACCATAATTGACCGGGCCAAGCTTACCGCTAACCTTACCCAGGCTCTGGGTAACGATCCGGCGGTGCAACAAATTGCTGAAAATGTTTCGGCTGACCTGGCTAGTCAGATTTCCAGTAAAGTGGCCAATGCGCTTAGTTCTACGGTTACTACCGCGCTAAGTAAGGCTGTTGGACAGTTGCTGCAAAGCTCACTCAATCAGCTGATGACCACCTTGCAAACCCAGTTAACCGGCCATCTTCATAATTGAGGGTGTGGGGGTGGTATGCGGGGTTCGGCGTGTCGTGGCCGGGTAGGGGTCGAGGTCT